>Ga0209187_1000293_pt1 | contig 100560 bp, 61 predicted proteins | sample BantaG_FD_187430 | JGI IMG/M metagenome (GOLD analysis project Ga0209187, IMG submission 187430) | Marine algal microbial communities from Bantry Bay, Ireland - BantryBay_4 metaG (SPAdes) (version 2) | ecosystem: Host-associated > Algae > Red algae > Unclassified | place: Bantry Bay, Ireland...
TTGAAACCGTTTTTATGTCCAACATTAATGATTGGAAAAAGAAGAATAAATCTGATAATCAGGCAATTAAACGAAAAGAGTTCTTTAAAAGGTAGGAATACTTTTTCAAGTTTTGAGACACCTACCTCGTAGGTCTAACCCATATACGTAAATGCATTTCCACTCGCATCGGGCGTATTTTCGCGAACTTGGGTGCGCTGTCGGTCATTTCATCCTCCGCGCTTCCCTTGCTGCTTGACTTCAAAACAGACAGTTATTTTTGAGCCGTTCTTTTGGCAAATCTGCAACCATAGTTTTTCCATATTGCCGATTAATAGTACGGCTACCTAGTATGGTTGAATAAGATTCCACACTGAATAATACTAATTCTAATTGTTTCTGTAGCATTAACTGGTTGGTTATATGATTGAATCTCAAATTTATACCTGTTTGAATAACCATAATATTTGTATGACAAGAAGATTTCAAAAAAATCCCAACAATAACCTATATTGAATACTGGCATCAAGTGTTTTTTCTTCGAAATAGTTTCACTAATATGGTTAACGCTGTCAAAATAATCACTGTCATTTATGATTAATGGATAATCAAGTCTCCCTCCAATAAAAAATCCATAACTAGCACTACTAAAAACATTAGCTTCAAGTTTTATTATTGCAAAATCCATTCGAATTTTGTATCCTAAATAGTCATATTTACTAAAAATACAATTTCCCAATCCCACACCTATATTGAAATGGTCTAATCCAAAAAAAAAACCAAAATCTGCACCATAATTTAAGGAACTCTCATTAAGAAATTGACTATTTACAGTAGTTCCAACATTAGCACCAAATCTAACGGAGTAATATTGAGAGTAAGACGATAATGAAAAGAGTGTAATGATAAAACTAATTAAATACCTCATATTCTTTTGAATATAAATATAGTAAATTGTATTTGTAATATGGTTAAATTTAATGAATTATGTATAAAAAACTCAAGTTTCGCATGTCTAAATAATTAGGGAAGAAATAAAATTATGCAATGTAGCGAGGGAAGCACGATGGAAAAACGTTTCGACACTCAATCTCCAATTACCACCTTTCTCGTAACAAAAGATTGATCCTTTTTGATAAATAACCTAAATAGTTCAGTGAAAATAACTGTTTATCGTTTATAAGGATGATTATGACAAATTTATGAATAAATTGTTGCTAGAACTTTAATAATGCGAGAATTTGAGAATGCGAGAATAATTTTAATGTGGGAATATTTTAAAAGATACAATAACGTAATCATTAAAAAATTGCGGCATAAACACTCAGAAAACATTCACGCATTCTCGCATTCATGCATTCTCGCATTTTTTTCCTATATTTAACCCCTATGAGTACCCCTTTAAACATATTCCAACTGGCGGCGGATAATTTTGAAAGTCTGAGTAAGCAATTTGAGACCTTTAAAAAGAACGTTGATTCTAGAGAGTTAGAACTAGCTTTGAACTTTTTAGAGGAGAATTTAGTTTTTTCTATAAATTTTAAAGCGACAAAATTAGCACCGTTTTTGGAGACCTTCCAATACAAAAATGCGTATGAGCTATATGAAACGGAGAAAGAAAGAAAAAACCATTTTTCAGGAAGAAAAAATCAACGGAAAGGTTTTGATGGATCATTTGAAAACGGCAAAAAATTTAAATATGCTGCTTTGAATTGTGGGACGATTGGATTGCGAAAATGGGGTGTTTATTGTTTGCATTTTGATTTGGATAAATATGCTAAAGAGAGAAAATGCGTTATAATTAAAAGAAATAGTTTACAGAAAGATACGATTAAGGGAGTAGAAAAATTTTACTATTTTGAAGAAGATGCTCAAACAGTAAATATCGGCAAGTTGATAAACGATTTAAGTCCGAAAAATCAGGTTAAAGAATTAATTTGCATAAAGATTGGGAAATTGGATTTAACAGTTGATGGTTTTAAAGAATTACTTTGTAATAGCGAGGATACAGAATATATGGAACTCATTTTTCTGGATGGAAACCTAAAATCTTATGTAAATTTAGCTTATATTTGGATGGAGCGAGCTAAACTTACTGGTTTAAATATCATTAAGAAACACAAGAATAAAAAGATTAAAATCAAAGCAGAAATTGAAAACGCAAACGTTTTGAAGCAATTGAAAGCTGCTAATATTGAATTAAAATTTGTAGAAGGGTGAGCCAAATTATTTTAAAAGCATTGGATTACGATACTGGCAAAGCTTATTTTTTGAAAAATAAGAAGTTGTACCTGATTTACGCACCTTATGAAATGGGCGATTGGTACGATGCTTATGATCAAAATTTATCTGACGCCTTATTGAAACAAGATTTTGAATCCTGTTCCGAATCTTTCGATGATATTTATGCAATGATAAATTTCATAGAAGAAAAACTAAATTGGAAAGACGATTATACAGAAGAAGAAAGTGAAGAAGCAGAAAAAAATTACATACTGGCAATGCCCACCGAATTGGTAAAGCAATTTTTGATTGATCTAAAAAGTGCCACAACAGAACAAAACCCAGACTGGCAACATTTTTCAAAACTGTGCAACATCGTTGCTGAAAATGAAGACGTACAAAAATCACCCGAACTAAACCAACTTTTAGCGGAAATTAAAGCCATCATTAAACCCCATTTACAAGAATTTGAGACTATAATAAGAAAAATCTTCGCGCATATTGATCCTGTTATTTTACACAATACTGAAGATTTGACAATGAAAGAGGGCGAAGGTTTAATTGTGCAAGATGAAGGCGCATCATATTCTGGTGGAAGTCCTGCAATGACAGATTTGGCACAAGGTTCTCCAGGAGGACAAGTTGGTAAAGCCGCTTAAAAGCCTAAAAAAAAACAAAAAATTTAAATGAGAGCAGTAACTTTTTATTCTTACAAAGGCGGAGTAGGGCGGACCCTCGCCCTCGCAAATGTTGCGGAATATTTAGTAAGATTCAACAAAAAAGTTTGCGTCATAGATTTTGATTTGGAAGCACCAGGGCTTAGATATAAATTAGAAGAAAAATCCAATGACAAAGTGCCTTTACAAAAAGGCCTTGTAGAATATATGCACTACTTTTTTGAATTTACCAAACAATCTGCATTTCCAGATTCCTTAAAAAAATATTCACAAGAAGTAAAATTTAAAGGCCATCCAGAGAATCCTGTAACCTTCATTCCCGCAGGAAACAGCGACATGGCTTCCTACTGGAACAAACTCTCCAAATTAGATTGGAACAGCTATTTCAACAAAGGCAAACGCTTCGGAAACCTCTTTTTTCTCGAACTAAAAGAACGCATAAAACTCGAATTCAAACCAGATATTTTACTGATAGATTGCAGAACAGGCATCTCCACCGTTTTCGGAATCACCAACGCCGTTTTATCCGAATACTCCATCGTACTAGCCGCCAACAACGATGAAAATATAGACGGAAGCATAATGGTTTTAAAGAATTTAGCCGATCCTAAAAACGATCTCTTAAAGAGACAACGTAAGCTGCATTTTGTCCTCACAAGAATTCCTTATCCCGAAAATAAGGCCGAGGAATTAAAGGAAGAAAGAAGACTAAAACATGTAAAGCAAAAACTAGATGAAGAGCTTCCTAAAAATACTATTAACAAAGTAATGGTCATCCATTCCGACAGAGAACTAGAATGGAAAGAAGAACTAAAAATTTCAGGTGATAGAACCCAACCCATCACGCAAGATTATATTCGTTTATTTGATGCCATCACAGATGGTTTTTTAAATAGAGAAGAGGAAGAGAAAGCAGAGAATATAGAAAAATCTGCTGAATTATACAGTCAAGCCTTGATCGAAAAAGACCCTGAAAAGCAAATTGAACTGTTGACGGAGGCTTTGGAATTGGATGGAGAAAATGATGATGTTTTGTTTGAAAGAGCATATATTTATCAAACAAAACTGAATAAATTAGCAGAATCAGTAGAAGACTATAGTTTTTTTATAGAGAAAAATCCAGAAGATACAAAGGCTCATAATAATCGTGGAGTTGCTTATTATGGTCTTGGTAAATATAAAACTGCTATAAAAGATTATGACAAAATAATAGAATTAGATCCAGAATATGAAAAAGTATATTTTAATCGAGGAAATAGTTATGTAAAATCAGGGGATTATAAAAAAGCCTTGAAAGATTATGGCAAAGCGATAGAATTAAACCCAGAAAATGAAGGTACTTATATTAATCGAGGATTTGTTAATTATGAACTTGGTGAATATGAAACTGCTTTAATAGATTTTGACAAAGCGATAGAATTAAATCCAGAAGATGCAGGAATTTATAATAATCGAGGGATGGTTTATGGAAAACTAAAGCAATATGAATTGGCTTTAAGAGATTATGATAAAGCTTTGGAATTAGATTCAGATCATGAATTAGCTAAAAATAATAGGGAAGAGTTATTAGAGAAAATGAAAAAGGGGTGATTGCCTTCGAGTAATTTTGGGAGAATCTTTTTATTTTTGAATGATTTTTAGAATTTGTGAGAATTTAGAAATTCTGTTGTGGCGAACCTCAGGCAACGGTTGGTTTTTTTTTTACAATTTTGGTCAAATCCGTAGGGGCAATCCCTTGCGGTTGCCTCAAGTTTCTTCGACAAAATTATAAAGGATCGGTTATGCCCTTTTTTGTGCGTTATTTTTTTTGCATTCTTGCGCCTCTGTGCGTCATTCAAAAATAGGAATGCAACATTTGGCCCTTCGTCGTTTGGGGATTCCGAAATGTCGGACCACCGATATTTCTTGCGCTATGCTTCAGAAATGCGGTTGGACTCGCACACGAGAATGACACGGGTGCATCATTCTGCCCTTCGTCGTTTTGGGGTTCCAGATATTTCTGACACTACGTTTAGAAATTCGGTTGGACTCGCACACGAGAATGACACGGGGGGGCAACATTCAAGCATTCAGGCATTCGAGCATTCAGGCATTCAATCATTTTTTCTTCTTATCCTGCTGCGCTTGTGCTGCCTTTGCTTGTGCAACCTTGTCCTGTTGTGCCTTCAACATTTCCTCCAAACGCTTTTGGAATTTGCCTTGTTTTTTAGGTTTCGCTTGATTCGATTGAAGTTCAGCTCTCAATTTATCCTCATTTATGAAGAACTTTTTGATAGACCACTGTTGAGCGAAAGTGATGACATTCGACAAGAAGTAATAGTAGGTCAAACCAGCAGAGAATGAGTTGAAAATGAAGATCAAAAAGAATGGCATAAAGTATTGAACAAACTTCATTTGCGGATTAGCAGAAGCTGCATTCATTTGTGAATTTAGTTGCGTGTATGCCAAACTCGCTCCAGCCATCAATAAGGTGAACAAACTTACGTGAGAACCATAAAAAGGAATCGTAAACGGCAAGGTCATTATCGAATCGTAAGTGGATAAATCGTGCGCCCATAAAAAAGATTCCTGACGCAACTCTATCGACGAAGGAAAGAAATAGAACATCGCAATTAAGATAGGCATTTGTAGCATTTGTGGCAAGCAACCACCTACAGGATTAACGCCCGTCTTAGAATACAATTTCATTGTCTCTTGTTGTTGACGCTGTGTATCGTCAGGGAATTTCAGTTTGATCGCTTCCAATTCAGGACGCAAAGCACCCATTTTCGCCATAGATTTATACGAACGGAAAGTTAAAGGAAACAACAATGTTTTAATCAATACCGTCAAAATCAAAATGATGATACCGTAGCTGCTGATGAATTTATGCAAGAAATTAAAAATCGGAATGATGAAACCAACATTTACCCATCTAAAAATGGTCCAGCCCAAATAAACCGTATTTTCCAAACCAATGCCTTTCGCTTTCAAAGTACTGTAATGGTTTGGACCCAAATACAATTGCATTGGCATATTAAAATTAGCGTCTTTAGTATATGGAATAAATAAATCCGCCTCTAAGGTTTTAAGTGTAGCATCAGATTCGTCCGTTGGAGTTTTAGAAGAAATTTCACCACCGAGAAGACCCTCTTTTTTCGAAATCAAAGTATTATTAAAAAAGTGCTGCTTGAATGAAAGCCACTTCAATTCCATTTTTTCTAATTCATCCTCATCATCTGTACGCTCCGCCAAATAATCAACATCCCCTTCATTATCTTGATAATAAACAGCAGTACGATAACGCTCATTTTCAATATCTTCCTCCTGTTGATGCAAGTTCGTCACCCATTTCAAATTCAAGTCAGAGCTATTGATTTGATTTTGCAAACCAACGATATTCAAATCATAATCAATCGAATAATCTTCCTCGCTCAGTTGATATTTTTGTTCAATATAGCCACCCTCGCCAGCACTCAAACGATACGTAACACTGTTTGTCGTTTGATCTTGAATAGCGAAATTAAAATCTTGCGTAGAAAAATTCTGATTGTTCAGCAACAATTCATACGTAAATTGATCTTTCTTATTGTCCATCAACACAACAGGCTCCCCATTAGCAGTGTTGAATTCCTTTAAAGAAACCTTTTCCACTCTACCACCTTTGCTGTCAAAAACGACTGTAAACTTATCTGATTCCAAAGTTGTTTTAGTGCTTTCCGCGCCAGTAGCCTTTTGATCAAACATCTTCATTGCCTCCTCAGAAGAAGCGACTTGAGTTTGTGCAGCAACAGGTGCAGATTGGTTAGCAGATTGAGTTGCAGATTGAGTTGCAGATTGCTCTGCTATTTGCTCTTGTTTTTGTTTTTCAAGCTTCTGCGCATCTAATTCTTCTTGCGAAGGACGGTTTACAGTTTGAAAAATGATCAAAATAAGACCGATCAAGACAAAAGCGGTGATTGTATTCTTGTCCATATAATTTTTTTTCCTCCATTTTGAGGCGATGTTCGTTATAAAAACCTCAAATTTTCAGGAATCGTTCAAAATTTTACAATCATATATAATATATGATTAGGCTCAATTGCTTAGCAAATCCTTGTTTTTCGCCCAATACGGCTAACATTTCATTAAAAAAGAAGGTTTTCCCTAATTGATCCGCAAAGGTAGTAAATTATGAGGGAAGCAGGTACTTATCCTAAAACTTGTAATAATCTATAGAAATAGATACTTTTATGCAATGGTTAAGCCGCAAGATCAGCTATTTTGACGTTGATTTTAAATTGACTCAAGATTTTTTCAAGCTCTTGCAAGAAATCCGTTCTCATGTTCTCATATTGTCGCATCATGCTTGGGATGTTGAATTAATAAGTGTTTGATTTTCAACAAAGAGATTTTTTAAAATACAAGACAGAAAACGAAGGCATAGCAGGGTTCTGGCGAGGCTTTCTAACGAAGTATTTTGAAAAATATCAAAGTTGAAAACAGACAGTTGTTGATTCTGCATCCCTTAGCTCCTTAGATTCATTTTTATGAAAATCAACCATCTCATTGAGCTTACTTATTTGTTCAAGTATATCTGATACTCTTGATATATTTTCTTCCAGTTGTATTGAATTCATAAACTACTCCGATTTTAAAACTTACTTCTTAAATTTCTCCTTATAACCAATCGCGGCATCAATAAAATTTACAAACAAAGGGTGGGGCTGAGTAACCCTACTTTTTAATTCAGGGTGAAACTGAACACCGACAAACCACGGATGACCTTCTAGCTCAACAATCTCCACCAAACCACTTTCTGGATTGATGCCTGTCGCTACAAGCCCCGCTTTATTTATTTCCTCTAAGTACACATTGTTAAACTCGTAGCGATGACGGTGGCGTTCTTGTATATTTTGTTTCTTGTAAGATTTTTCAGCAATAGAACCTTCGGTCAAATTACAATCATAGGCTCCCAATCTCATCGTGCCACCTTTTGCAGTAATAGATTTTTGCGATTCCATAATATCTACTACAGGATGTGGAGTGTTAGGTTCCATTTCAGTAGAATGTGCATTTTCATAGCCCAAAATATTTCTAGCAAATTCTATAACGGCGCATTGCATACCCAAGCAAATGCCTAAAAACGGAATGTTATTTTCTCTAATAAATTTTATAGCAGCTATTTTACCATCAACACCTCTGTCTCCAAAGCCAGGAGCGATCAGCACACCATGCAAGCCAAAGAAAGTAGTCGAAACATTTTCATCATTGATCATTTCTGAATGTATACTAACGACTTCTACTTCACATTGATTCGAGACACCAGCATGCAAGAAAGACTCGTGAATGGATTTATAAGCATCTTGCAGCTCAATGTATTTTCCGACCAATCCAATTCTAATATTCTTTTTAGGATTTTTTAATTTTTGAAGAAATTTTTTCCAAACCTTCAGATCTGGTTTTTTATGGTTATGTATGCGCAACATTTCCAAAATGATGCTGTCTATTTTTTCTTCTTGCATCAAAAGCGGAACGTCATAGATGGATTTTGCATCTAAAGCCTCGATCACAGCTCTATTTTCAACATTGCAAAATCTAGCGAGCTTGTCTTTTATTTCTTTAGATAGATTATGTTCAGTACGGCAAACTAAGATATTTGGAGTCAGCCCATTCTTAGAAAGTTCTTTTACAGAGTGTTGCGTTGGTTTGGTCTTTAATTCGCCAGCAGCACTCAAATAAGGGATCAGCGTTAGGTGTATTACAATACAGTTAGTAGAACCCAATTCCCATTTTAATTGCCTTACGCTTTCGATGTATGGAAGTGATTCAATATCGCCGACAGTGCCACCCAGCTCAGTAATGATGACATCAAAGTTGCCCGTTTTTCCCAATAAAAGCATCCGACGTTTAATTTCATCAGTAATGTGTGGAATAACCTGAACGGTTTTACCTAAATATTCTCCTTTTCGCTCTTTTCGAATAACCGATTGATAAATTCTACCAGTTGTTACATTGTTAGCTTGGGAAGTACTGACATTTAAAAAACGCTCATAATGTCCGAGGTCCAAATCAGTTTCTGCTCCATCATCGGTGACATAGCATTCACCGTGTTCATAAGGGTTAAGCGTCCCTGGATCAACATTTATATATGGGTCAAATTTCTGGATGGTTACCCGTATCCCACGTGCCTGAAGTAGTTTGGCAACAGATGATGCGATAATCCCTTTTCCAAGAGAAGAGGTAACCCCACCAGTTACGAAAATATGTTTGGTCATGGGTTTTCTTATTCGATGATACGGAGGATAAAGGTATAGTAAAAGAGCTGAAAACAAAATAAAGTTTTAAAAATAGGAAAGAAAGTCTTTATACTTTAAAAATGTGTTGACCAATGTCTTGCATGCCTTCCAAATGAACTTGCGCTTACTACTGGAACCTATATTGTGGTAAACAATTGAGTTAGCAGAAGTGGGGAGGGTGAAATTGATAACAGAGCGGCTTAATATGTGGGTAATTAACTGCTAACATAAAATAAAAAGCTTTTATGATAGCAACTTTATTTATAATATAAATTTTATTATGTATAGATTTTTATTTTAAATTGTAATTTAGACATTATCAGTTAGTATTGGGTATAATTGTTAAACTTGAAAAAATAGGCTTGATTTGTTTAAATTTAGTCCTAGTTATTTAGTAAATTTGAAATCAGAATCAAGATTTGATTTCAGTAATGCGCTAATCAAAATGCTCCTTTTTATCCAGTTTGTAATTTGTTTTGACTGCGTAAGCGAGGAATATTGAAAATATATATGTACTTTCTTTTGGTAAAGAGGTTTTAACAATCAAATGTTTTGGGAAAATAGACCGTTTTGACATTTTAATATTAGAGTGTTAAATAGGGTGATATTTGTTCAATTCTGTAGATAGGTATACTTTGCAGTATCAAAGGATTGTAATTAATACTCCCCAATATATACTTCAGTATTTTTATTATAATTTATTAAATAGGATTTTAACTTACTGAAATTTATTCATTTTGAATGAATTTTTGAGATTAGGATTCTTGTTAATTTAATTCTTGATCTTATGAAGTTCCTACTTTCTTTGATAATGTTAATGAGCATGTCATCTTTTAGCGAGTGTTACGCCAATACCTCCCTTTATAATCCAAAGGAATTGATTTTAGTATATAAAATTGATTCTACCGATCAAGCAACTGAAATAAGTGAAGCTGATTCTTTATTACAAGAAGTGAAAGAGACAGTAGGCAATGATGCAGATAGTTTGAAAAACGAGCTTAATGCTGAAAAGGCAGAGGAAATGATAGTAGGACCAAATCCAAGCTTGGAACAGCTTGCTCCAATAAAAGTAACCGTTGACTCTATCTTTTTCTTTAAAGACAGTAAAATCAAAATGGAGCACGAAAAAGAGGGGGTTAAAATGAGATATACTGTAGATGGAAGCGAAGTAAATAAATTAAGCCCCCAATACAATTATAGACTTATAATTGCAACCAATGCTAATTTTAAATGTAAAGCGTTTCATCCTGATTTTGCTCCAAGCGAAACGTTCTATGTGCAGGTGCGAAAAGTATTCAATAATAAGAGTATTGTCCTAATAGATTCAACTTCAACAAAACCATCAAAAGAATATCCTGCTGGTGGGTTAAGTTCATTAATGGATTTCAAAGAAGGAGATTTGAATATCGAAAACAATAATCGTTGGCTGGGATTTCAGGACGATGAGGTCGTTTTTAATTATGAAGTGGTAAAACCATTTTTCTGTAGTGGTATATCAATAGGAACACTTATAGATCATGAAGTTGGTATATTTAAACCTATAAGATTTGAATTAGAAGTTGATGATGAAATAATTGGATTTCTAAGGTATGATCAAGCTAAATCACTTAGTCCAGCTGAATTAAAGTTTTGGGATTTTTCTATTCGTACAGAAGTGAAAAAAAATATAAAAATTAAATTAGTAAATCTAAAAGAAATGCCTGATTGGTACGAAGGCAGCGGGAAGAAGCCGTGGATATTTGTAGATGAAATTATTATTGACTAATTATTCTAGTTATTGATGGGTTTAACCACTAATACCACAATCCCAACCTCTCCAGATCTTCTGGACGATCAATGGAATTGCTGTCGCGATTACTAATTGCAGTTTGAATTTCAAAACCATTTTCAAGCCAACGCAATTGTTCTAGTTTTTCAGCAGCTTCTAGTTCTGAAACTTTTAATCTGGTAATCTGCCTTAAAGTTTTTACGGTATAACCGTAAAGACCTATGTGTTTGAAATAAGTTGCATTTTTAAACCAATCAGTAGGGTTTATATCTCTATTAAATGGAATGCATTGACGGCTAAAATAAAGTGCCTTGCCCATTTTGTTTTTAATAACCTTCACAACATTGGGATTTTGAAGCTCGTCTTTTTTATCTATTTTTTTTATAATGGTAGATATTTGCGTTTCTGATTTATCAAAGCAATGATACAACATCGCAATTTGCTCTGGGTGGATGAAAGGTTCATCACATTGTATATTTAGAATAAGTGTTGGTTCAGCATGATATTTTTCACGGTATAATTCCAATGCCTCCAAGCAACGATCTGTTCCACTTTGATGATTGGGAGAAGTCATAAAAACATCTTCACAAAAAGTGGAGGCATGATCAAATATTCTTTGATCTTCCGTTGCAATAATAATTCCTCTAAGTAATTTAAATTTACTAACTTGCTCATAAACTCTCTTGAGCATGCTCTTACCAAAAATATCTATCAAAGGCTTTCCAGGAAACCGACTAGAAGCATAACGAGCTGGTATTATTGCAATAGGCATCTAAATAATATTTTTATAAATGTAAATTTGACGACTGCAAAACTACTTTCCTTCAAAATTAGGTTTGCGTTTATTGATAAAGGCACTCATTCCCTCTTTTTGATCTGAAGTAGAAAAAGTTAAATAGAAATTTCTTCTCTCATATTCCAGCCCCTCTTCCAAAGGCATGTTGAATGATTTATTGATGGAGTCTTTTATCATTTGAGCGGCAATGGGTGATTTTTCAGCAATCTCCGTCGCTAATTTTTTAGCCTCTTTCAAATACAATTCTACAGGCACAATTTTGTTGATGAGTTTGTATTCTAAAGCTTCCTTTGCACTTATAAAACGACCTGTTAATGCTAACTCCATCGCCTTTACTTTTCCCACTGCTTTTGTCAATCTTTGGGTTCCGCCCGATCCAGGCATCGTTCCAATTTTTATCTCTGGTTGACCAAATTTAGAAGTGTCGGAAGCAATTACCATATCACAAGTCATCATCAACTCACAACCGCCTCCCAAAGTAAAGCCCGAAACAGCAGCGATCAATGGTTTTTTTATGCCTCGTATGATTTTCCAATGTTTAATCATCGCACTATTGATCATATCCACACTACTTGCTTTGGCCATCGCTTTAATATCAGCACCAGCAGCAAAAGCCCGATCATCACCCGTCAATATAATGGCACGAATTTCAGGATCTTCATCAAAGCTCTGAAGAGCCGCAGCAATTTCCCCCAAAACATCAATATTTAGCGCATTCAATTGCTTTGGACGATTAATTTTCACCAATCCAACAAAAGGAACCACATTTTTTTCTACAATAACAAATTCAAAATTTCCCATTACTAAATTTCTTAAAATCCGTACGGGCAATCCCTTGCGGTTGCCCCTCTTGCAATTTCCTAAATATATTTAAATTTTTGGATCAATCCGCCCAAATCATCTAATTTTTTCCATTCACCCATAAGGGAGAATTGCAATTCGCCCCTCCGAATTTTCTAATGCATTTAAATTTTGAGTCTACTCCAAAAAGAGATAATTTTCACAAAATGGAATTTTTTAAATGAGGTTTGCATTTTTTGAGATTCGTTGATGCCTGAGCATCAGGGAATTGAAAAAGGTGCAAAGATCGCTAAAAAAAACATTTTTGATTTTTTATCTTTCTGGAGTGGACTCAATTTTCAATGAATTCGCATAGGCAATCGCAAGATTGCTGACATTTTTATTGATATTTCAAATCAAAAAATTGCCCCGAAACAATACCAATTGATTCAGCACCACCTGGAGTAAAACCAACCATATCAAAAGTACCACTCACAGTTTTGTTAGTATCATCAACCATAGTTATTGTAATGGTTCCAGATCCAGCCACCGTGTTTGCAATATAAACATCATATCCATCATTAAAAGTGATTGACTGGTTTCCGCTTGGTGAAATTTCTACAGACCCAGGTTGCAGCACTCCAAAATAACTAATGTTGATAGAACTATTGTCGGCAGCTTCTCCAGAAATAGCAAGTACGCCAGTTGTAAAACTAGCTGTAGTATTTGTAGCTATCCAAGGAAAACCTTCAACTGTCGCGCACATAAGTACATCAGTACCACAGGCATTTGTATTATCTGTCGTATCCGTTGGTACATTCGTTGTATCCGTTGGCATATCTGTTGTGTCTATCGGCGTGTCCGTTGTATCGGTAGGCATATCGTTGCCAGTCGTATCGGTAGGAGTGTTGGGATTTCCACCTGCATTATAATTAGGCTCAAACTCACAAGGAGGGCAAGGACCATTAGGATCACCCTCAACATGGCAATCAATACCCGTTTCTCCTTGGTTTTGAATGCCATCACTACAAGAAGGCTCATCTTTGCAGGAAGAAATAGCAAAGAAAACTAAAAATAGAATGCTAAAATATATCGTAAAACTGTTGTTCAGGGTCTTCATCTTTTCAAAATTTGTAGCAAAAATATACATTTCAATTAGTCTAACGTAATATTCTTTTTTATAAGTGTTAAAATATAAGTTTAGAGTTTCAATTTTTTTACGGAACTCACGATATTATAACATAATAACTATGGAATTCGTACGAATAATTTGTTATTTTTGTGTTCTTTTTTAAAATCGTATACTATAAAGTAAAGTAAATTTCACTTTACAACGGTAACTATGTGATTTTAGAAATGTGGTTTCAGCCACCACTACTATTGGTTTATTTGTTTTATCCTATTGATTTTCTTACTACTACACCAATAGACAAGTAAACTTAATTTTAAAACAATTTTAGTATCATTGAATCTAAGTAACGAAAAAAGAACAACTTATGCAATATAACTGTTTATTCTACCACTATACTTCCGCACTGGCGGACCAGTTGAAAATACTCACCGTAGCCCTGCTACCGAGCGTCGGACCGGCTTCGTTTTTCGTCGAACCGTCGAACCGCTTGTCTAGCGGTAGAATAATTCAGTTCTATTTGCACAACTTATTCTTTCATCGTTACTAAATGACAGTTTTCATTTTCAATGATGTTTAGTAAAAACTTAGAAAAAAAATCGAAATGCAAGATTTATTATCCAAAAAAGTCGAAACGCAAGAGCTATTATCCAATAGAGTCAAAGCGATGGAAGCCTCAGCAACGCTGGCAATGGCAGCAATGAGCCGTGAATTATCTTCAAAAGGAATTGATGTGATCTCACTAAGTTTAGGGGAGCCTGATTTTGCGACACCAGAACACATTAAAAAAGCAGCCAAAGAGGCGATTGACACGGGCTACTCTCATTATATGCCTGTTCCAGGCTATATGGATTTAAGAGAAGCCATTTCAAACAAATTTAAAAGGGACAATGGCTTGGATTATGCTCCAGCGCAAATCGTTGTTTCTACAGGAGCAAAACAAACGCTTGCAAATTTGATGATGTCTTTGATAAACGAAGGTGATGAAGCGGTGATGCCCGTTCCTTATTGGGTGAGCTATGCTGCTCAAATCAAATTAGCAGGAGGGAAAATAGTGGAAATACCTACCAGCATTGATGTTGATTTTAAAGCGAATCCAGAGCAATTGGAAGCTGCTTTAACAGACAAGACTAAAATATTTATGTATTCATCTCCTTGTAATCCGTCAGGATCTGTTTACACACAAGAAGAATTAGAAGGGCTTGCCAAAGTTTTAGAAAATTATCCAAATGTAATCATCATTGCAGACGAAATTTACGAGCACATTAATTTTACCGAAGCACATGCAAGTATTGGCGCAATTGAAAGTTTAAAAGATCGTGTTGTGACAGTTAACGGATTGTCTAAAGGTTTTGCAATGACGGGCTGGAGATTGGGTTATATGGGCGCACCATTAGAAATCGCCAAAGCTTGTACCAAATTACAAGGACAATTTACATCTGGTACTTGTGGTATTACACAAAGAGCGGCCATTGCAGCACTTGGTGACAACATAGAGCCAACTCTAAAAATGAAAGAAAAGTTTTTGAGTCGTAAAAAGCTGATTCTTGAAAAACTAAATGAAATAGAAGGATTGAAAGTCAATGATCCACAAGGTGCATTTTACGTATTTCCAGATGCTTCTTCTTTTATAGGAAAAACTACACCAGCTGGCGAGACAATTAATAATGTAGATGACTTATCTATGTACATTTTAAATGTTGGACACGTTGCAGTTGTTTCTGGAGCATCATTTGGTATTCCATCATGTTTTAGGATTTCTTACGCAGCTGCCGATGAAAAAATACTCGAAGCGATGAGCCGTATGAAAGATTGTTTAGGAAAACTTTCATAAGGTTTAGACTAGGACCAAATAAAAAAAGTTTAATAATTGATTACAGGCAATTGATAGTGGATATTTCATTATTAATTGCCTTTTTTGAAAGTTGAAAGTTGAAAGTTGAAAATGTTCAAGTATTCTCCATCAATGTTGAGCAAATTGCCCAATTATATAACCACCTAATATTGATTTCAAAAAGGTATTATGTAATGTGTTGAAATCCGCAACTATTCTCGCATTCTCGCATTCTCGGATTCCTGCATTCTTGCATTCCTGCATTCTTGCATTCCTGCATTCTCGCATTCCTGCATTCCTGCATTCCTGCATTCTCGCATTCTCGCATTCCTGCATTCTCGCATTAATAAATAGAGCAAGGGATGTGCGGAGGACGAAATTCACGACGGAGTAGCTAGATTAGCGAAAATACGCCCGATGCGAGTGGAAATGTTTTTACGTATATGGTTTAGACCTACGAGGTTTTAGAAACCTCGTAGGTCTAAAACATATACGTAAATGCATTGCAGCGGACAGCGGGGAGACTATAAGATCGAAGAGGATGCTCGCCGTCCAAATTTATTGCAAAAATGATAGCCTAATTATAATTAAATACATAAATGTTGTTAATTTTTATGCTGATAAATGCAATATTTGAAATCATTTACTGTTATCTTTGCGGAAATAATGACAAAGCAATTTAGCTTTGCGCCATTTTATTTAATTATTTATTATGAAAAACATATCGTATTTATTAATGACTTTTATTTTAGTATCACTATTATTCTCATCTTGTAAAGATGACGATGATGATACGATGGAACCTGAAGACACTACGATGGAACCTGAAGACACTACGATGGAACCTGAAGACACTACGATGGAACCTGAAGACACTATAGAAGTTAACACAAATATTGAAGGTATTTGGAAAGCGAAAAGTATGACGAACTCAGGTTGTACTGATGCAAATGATAATGGTGTTGTGGATGCTGCTTCTTTGGTTTGTGATGATGCTACTACATTGTTTTGTACAGAGATCCAATTCGATTTTAAATCAGATGGCACTTTTGTAAACAGTACCAATACTATTGTTTTGGGAAATGAGTTCCCTATTCCAGATGTTAGTGGTACTTACACAGTAACTGTTAATGATGTTGAAATTTGTTATGGAACTGATTGTCAAACTGTAACAGTAGCAAATGATGAAATGACTATTTCAGACAGTGATGCTGATAGTGGTTGTACTGCAAGTATTGTACTTGGAAAAGAATAGTAACTTTAGAAAGTAATAATTTTAGAAAAGGGCAGTTGAAAATTTTCAACTGCCCTTTTTATGCGATGTTATATGAGAGCATCTTGCTAGGGATAATCTTCACGGTTGACCTCACAGATTTCCAACAGATTCATTCACGGTTGCTCAAAAGATTCAAAGCATTTCGAACATTGATAATTATCAAAATCATTCAATTCAATAACAAAAAGCCAGCCTACTCGTTACAAGAGACAAAACTCGGTGTAGATGATGTTCACAATTGCCGACGAAAAATTGCCAACTCATCAAAAAAATACACATGATAATGAACTAATAGGTATACAACAAATGTTTCATTTTAACATAATTACTTTGCAAAATGTGTATATAAACATCTTATATTTTTCAAATGTTTAATTATTTTAGATGTTTTCAATCAATTAATGCTAAATTTGTAACGATTCCAGAATTAACGCCAGGCAGATGAAAGATAACATACCGAATATAAGCAGCATATTCTCAGTTTTTAGAGGAACAGATGTATTAATTATTGGAGACATAATGTTGGATCGTTATATACATTGTAAGACCGACCGTATGTCTGCTGAGGCTCCTATACCTGTATGGGACAGTAAAAAAACAGACAACAGATTGGGAGGTGCTGCAAATGTGGCGGTAAATATTAAAAACCTGGGAGGCAATCCAATCATCGTTTCGGTGGTGGGAGATGATGCAGACGGACATTTGCTTTTACAAGAAATGACCGCTAATTATATTGATACAACCAAAGTTGGATTGGATGTAGATAGAAAGACTACAGTTAAGACGAGATTGGTTGCTCAGAACCATCAATTGTTGCGTCATGATTCGGAGTCAAGGCACGACCTTGATGAAAAGCAAGAGCTTTTATTGCTAAATCGTTTTTTCGAGGCATTAGATGAATACAATCCAAAAGTAATTGTTGCGCAGGATTATAACAAAGGTGTATTGACGAGAAAAGTCATCGCCAATATTATTTATCACGCCAATCAAAGAAACATTCCTATAGCCGTAGATCCAAAGATGAATAATTTCTTGGAGTATCAAGGTTGTACCTTATTTAAACCAAATTTGAAAGAAGCTTGTTATTATCTTGATAAAGAGGTTTCAAAATTTGATGCTGAAAACCTAGCGAAAGCTTCTCACGCAATTCACAAAGCGATGAATTGTAAATTTACCGTTATCACTCTTTCAGAAAACGGCATGATATTGGCGGAAGACGAGGACAGTTTAATGTTGCCTGCTTATGAACGAGCTGTTTGTGATGTGTCGGGTGCAGGTGATACTGTTATAAGTATTTTAGCCGTTGGTTTGGCATTGGATTTGGATATGATCGCCACTGCTGAAATGGCAAACATTGCAGGTGGATTGGTATGCGAAAAAGCGGGCGTTGTAGGCATAAATTTACGTGAACTCATAAGAGAAACAGAAAATATATATCGAGAAATTTTAGAAGATTTCTCAGATGACGATTATTTAGATCGTGAATTTCCAGATAATTCTGAAGAGCAAGAGGAAGAAAAACTGGAAGAACTCCAAGTGTTATCAGGTTATCAAGAACCTGACCAAGAAGAAGTCGAAGAAGAAAAATTCGAGGACTATTTCGAAGGACCACCTGCCTTTAGAGATGAGAAAAAAGATGACTTTGAACTTTCTGAAAATGTCAGCAGCAATATAGATGAGGTATTGGAGACGTTTTTGAAGGAGAGTGTAAAGTAATGGAATAAAATAATCAGTATGAAGAACTAAATGAGGAATATGTTAGATTATAAAGACCATATATCAATAAACTCTGATATTCGTTTTGGAAAACCTTGTATAAATAGCACAAGAATATCTGTTTATGATGTCTTAAGTTGGTATGCAAACGGAATGTCTACAGAAGAAGTATTGGAGGATTTCCCTGAGTTATCAGAGGTTCAATTGCGGGCATGTTTAGCTTACGCAGCAGACAAAGAACATAAAATAAGAGTTGCTTAATGAAGCTGCTATTTGACCAAAATATTTCCTATCGAATAGTAAAGAAAATATCGGAGAGCTTTCCAGCATCAAAACAAGTAAATGAATTAGGGTTTGATGGGAGTTCTGATGTTTTGATCTGGAATTATGCAAAATCAAATGGTTATACAATTGTAACTTTTGATTCAGACTATTTTGATATTGCAAATCTAAATGGTCATCCACCTAAAATAATATGGCTTCGAGTTGGAAATACATCAACAAATTCTATAGCAAATATCTTATTGGAAAAGTCTGAATTGATTAATTCATTTGTTGAAGATAGTTCATATCAGGATATTGCCTGTTTGGAAATTTATTGAAAATTGACAAACAAATTAGAAAGGATTATCTGCTTGGTAGATTTAGAGCTACCCCCTAAAATTGGAAATCGAAATAAGCTAACTGTTTTGCCAAATCAATAATAAAATGCTACCAATCTTAACCATGCACCAAAAACTGCATATCGTGTAATCTTCTATAATACCCATCTTCCATACTTAAAAGTTCTTCGTGGGTGCCTATTTCGACGATGAGACCTTTGTCTAGTACCATAATCATATCAACGTTCTGGATGGTGGAGAGACGATGCGCAATAACGATAGAGGTTCTGCCTTTTACCAATCTTTGTATGCCGTTTTGAACGAGTTCTTCGGTTTCTGTATCAATAGAGGAAGTAGCTTCGTCGAGAACTAAAATCGTAGGATCAAATACTAGGGTTCTGATGAAAGAGATGAGCTGCCTTTGTCCCAGAGATAAAGTTGCACCACGTTCCATGACATTGTAATCGTATTGTCCTGGCAGTTTGGATATGAATTGATGCGCTCCAACAATTTTGGCTGCTTCAATGACTTGCTCTTCTGAAATTTTTGGGTTTCTTAGGGTGATGTTGTCCATGACCGAGCCAGAAAATAAAAAGACATCTTGCAAGACTAAGCCAATTTTAGAACGCAGCGATTGAAGTTTGTACTCCTTCGCATTTACACCGTCTACTAATATTTCTCCCTCTTGTATTTCATAAAAACGATTTAATATATTTATGATGGATGACTTTCCAGCGCCCGTTGCTCCGACAATTGCCATTGTTTTTCCTGCTTCTAAATGGAAGGAAATGCCTTTTAAAACTAAGTCTACTTCATTATAAGCAAACTTGACGTTATTGAATTTTATTTCGCCTTTTAAGCCGTCTGCTGAGACTGTTCCTTCATCGATAATGGTATCGTCTGTTTCCAATAAAGTAAAAACTCTTTCGGCTGCAACCAAACCCATTTGCAAGGTGTTGAACTTATCCGCTATAAAACGTAGGGGACGAAAAAGCATGTTAATGTATAGTATAAATGCAATTAAGATACCGAGTGTTGCACCGTCTGTCAAAACCAGATTTGAACCATACCAAACCATTAAACCCAAAGCACTTGCTGAGATTATTTCGATGGCTGGAAAAAAAATAGAATAGTACCAAATGGCTTTTATATTGGCATCTCTATGACTTGCATTTATATCTTGGAATCTTGATAGCTCCCTTTCTTCTGCTGCAAATATTTGAACGATGTTCATTCCTGTAACATGTTCTTGCAAAAAAGCATTCATTCGAGAAACTTCGTTTCTAACGATCTGAAAAGTACTTTTTATTCCTTCTTTAAAAAGGTAAGTCGCATAAAGAAAAATAGGGAAAGTTATCAAACAAACGAGGGTCAATTTCCAGCTTGTTGTAAACATAAATCCAAGTACGACAACAATGGTCAGCAAGTCAGCAACGATGTTGATGATTCCAGCAGAAAAAACACTGTTGATGGCTTCGACATCGTTGATGGTTCTGGTTGTTGCGGTTCCAATGGGAGTTTGGTCAAAAAAACGAAGTTTCAAACTACTAACATGGTTGAATACTTGCGTCCTTAAATCTTTGACAATGGATTGCCCCAACCAATTAGAAAAATAGATAAACAAGTATCTGCAAAACGAAGTAGTACACAGTACGACTATTAATAGAATGATAATATTTTGCAATCCAATTTTATCAGAAACTGCAATGTATTTATCTACGGTTTGCTGGATTAGAAAGGGTGTTAAGGGCGAAAGGACTGCCAGTGCAATTGCTAGTATAGTGGTACCAATAAATGCACTCTTAAAAGGAATTGCTAACGCCAATACTTTTTTGAATAAATCTAAATCTAAAACCTTATTTGCTAATCTATTTATCATATATCAAGTACAAATTTACGTCTTGTTTTGTTGCCTTCGAGTGATTTTATGCTTTTTTTGCAATTATTGCCACTTCTTCTGTATTTTTTTGCTATCGTGCAGTGTTGCCTTCGAGTAGTTTTGTGCTTTGTTGTTAATGATTGCTAGCTTTGCTGTTTTTTCTGTTATGGTGTAGTTTGCCTTCGAGTAATTTTGTGCTTCGTTGTTAATGATTGCCAGTTTTGCTGTATTTTCTGTTATGGTGCAGTTTGCCTTTGAGTAATTTTGTGCTTCGTTGTTAATGATTTCTAGCTTTGCTGTTTTTTCTGTTATGGTGTAGTTTCTTCTGGAAGAACCTCAGGCAACGTCTGAAAATTAGTTATGAGTTATAGACTATGAATTATGAATTTTGCATATAACCACATAGGTGTTCGCTGACTGAGGTAACCAAGTCAAACAATCTATTTGAATAATCTCAATAATGTCAAAAGTGGTTCGCTGGCTGAGGTTCTTTCAGACAATTCCTCTAAATCATCCAAAGTTGAGCTTTTCAAACCAGAAAAAAACCAAGTAAGACGAAGTTACTCGAAGCCAAGCTTCTCTAGAGCAAATACCATCACAAATCCAATCAACATACAGGCAATCGCTCCCAAGACATGCGGAGATCCGACCTCTAGGCCATATTGAGCAGGCAATAAATTGACCTCTTTAATAATTTTATCGACTTCCATTCCTTTTACAATTTCGACTAATTTACCGCTTTCATCCATTCCTAAAATTCCTTTTCTCCAAGGCCATATTTTATTTAGCGATCCAATCATAAAACCCGTTAAGACGGCTAAAGTTGTGTTTTTATAATTTTTGAAAGTCCAGGATAGAAGCCTAGCGAAGGTCGTTAAGCCAATGATGCAGCCCAATCCAAATACACTAACTACTAGTAGCGAATCCGTGTTAAAATTTTTCAATAAGCCCTCTTTTAGGCTATCGTGTAAAATAAATTGATACATCCCCAAAAGGAGCAACATAAAACTACCAGAAAGACCTGGCAAAATGAGTGCTGAAATGGCAATGATTCCACAAACAAAAACGTAAAGTAGGTTTTCAGAGCCAGATGCGGGCGTGGCTATCGTAATAAAGTAAGCAAAAATGGCTCCAATAACCAATCCAATGATTTCGATGACTCGCCATTTTGTGATTTGTTTAGCAACATAAACCGCAGAGGCAATTATTAAACCAAAGAAAAACGACCATACTAGAACAGGGTGATTTTCTAAAAGGTATCCAATTAAAAACAAGCCAACTAAAAAGCCAAGGACCATTCCCGACATTAAACTGACGAGGAAATTTCCGTTTATTTTACTCCAAACTGCCTTAAAACCGCCATTTTTAAAGTCAGTTAGCAAAGCAAGCGAAAAAGCTTTGATTGAATTTAACAAAGTCTCATAAATCCCTGTAATAAATGCAATGGTTCCGCCCGAAACGCCAGGTATCACCTCCGCAATTCCCATTCCCATTCCCTTTAAGGCGTTGAATACAAAATTATTTTTACTACTCATTTTGCAAAGGAACGAAAAAACAATAACTTCACAATTTTGACTTCGATATTTAACGATCTTCTTTCGCACTGGCGGACCGTCGGAGTGCCGACCAGATAAAAATACTCGCCTTAGCCATACTAGGACTGTGTTTTTCTCCGAAATGTCAGACCACTTAAATATCGTCAAATCTCTTTGCGGCAGGCGATCCTGTCAAAAGATTGTAAACTTATTATTTCATCGTTCCAAAGATAAGTAGCTACATATAATATAATCATTTTTTTTTGATAAAAGCACATCCAGCTTTTGAAGTTGTTTAGAATTAATAAATTAAAATATATGAGCGTCTTTTCATCCGAAATGTCGGACCACCATATTTCAGCTATTTTTGCAGCAATAGCTAAGGCTATTCCCTGGAGCGCCAGTCCGATCAAAATGAGCTTCATCTGGACTAAAAATACATCTCATATATAAATAATTTATCAATCCTAAACAACTTCATTTTCGTATCTTGTGTTATGTTAAAATTGTTGAGATACCTTTTGTTTCCATTTTCCTTGATTTTTGCATTGATATTGTGGCTGCGAAATTGGCTATTCAATAAAAAAGTATTGAGGACAATAGAATTTAGCATACCCATCATTGGGGTGGGGAACCTCAGCGTTGGGGGAACGGGCAAAACACCGATGGTTGAATACCTCGTACAACATTTTACCAAAAGACCCACCGCCATTTTAAGCAGAGGATACAAGCGACGAAGCAAAGGATTTATCATTGCAGATGAAAACAGTACGGCAGTAGAAATTGGTGACGAGCCGATGCAAATGCACCTAAAGTTTCCAGACTTGAAAGTATGTGTTTGCGAAGATCGCGTTTTTGCCATTCCCGACTTACTGACTGTACATCCAGATGTGCAGATAGTTGTAATGGACGATGCCTATCAGCACAGATACCTCAAACCAGGTTTGCAAATTTTACTGACATGTTATGGTGATTTATACGTGAATGACTGGTATTTGCCCACAGGAAACTTGAGAGATTTGAAGAGCAGTAGCAAACGTGCAGATATTGTGATTGTTACCAAATGTCCACCTAAAATGAATAAAAAGCTGCAATTAGAGATATCCACATTGCTGAATTTAGAGGAGCGACAAAAACTGTTTTTTTCCACGATTCATTATAATAAACCATATTTGATTGGAAATCAAGGGAATGAAATTGATTTGAACAGTGAAATGGAGGTTTTATTGGTAACTGGAATTGCAAAAGTTGACAGTCTTGAGAAATATTTAGCTGAAGAAGTTACAAAAATTCATTATATGAAATTCTCTGACCATCATTTCTTTAAGGAGAATGACATAGGACGTATAAAAATTAAGTATAATTCAATAAACGCACTAAATAAAGTGATTCTTACGACAGAAAAGGATGCCACCCGCTTACAAATATTTTCTGAGAAAATCAAAGCTTTAGGGTTAAAAATTTATGTTTTACCTATAAAAATGATCTTTTTAACAGGTGAAGAGGACTTTTTAAAGGATGTGGATAACTATGTGGATAACACTGTTGATAACCTTGAAACTCCTTAGTAATAGATTGATTGAGTAAATATTTGATTAATTTGCCTTTGTTGTTTGGTTTATACGGAATAACTGATGCCTAACAATAAACAAATAAATTATTGTAGCAGAAAACCATCAGACATTTAACCGCAGAAAACCACCAGATATTTAACCACAGAAAACCACCAGATATTTAACCACAGGCATAGAACCAAAGGCATAGAACCAAAGGCATAGAACCACAGGCATAGAACCACAGGCATAGAACCAAAGGCATAGAACCACAGGCATAGAACCACAGACAAGGCATGCCTTGTCTCTACCATCGTGATCATCATCATTACGACGATGACATGCGATTTCTGTTGTGTTGATTTTTTTTAATTAATTTTTACAAGCCTGATATTTTGTATTCCTGAATCAGTTGAAATTTTAGAATGATAAATTCCATTGTCAAAATTCATTGCATTTATATTTACCATGTTGTTATTTGGTCTAATGGCAAGTATCAATTTGCCTTGCAAGTTGAAGATTTCTATCAAATACCCAATGTCCAGCTACTATTTCAGGATGTGCTTTAACAAACCTTGATACAGTTGTAGGTGTAACAGCCCCCTAAACATTAAGACAAGATTACGAAAAATTTTTGTAATCTTGTCTTAATGTTTAAGGGCTGTTGCTTATTGGTCATATATTTTGAAACAAAATTCGCCACAAATAGTTCATTTCAAGCTATTTGTGGCTTTTCTATAATCGCTAAATTAAAGCATTTTTCAAAAAAAAGGGACTGTCCCACAACAGACAGCCCCTACAGAGTTGAGAAAGAAAGTGATCAGATAATTAGATCTCTAAAAATCTGATCACTTGTTATTTAAATTACCTTGCTCTTACAATTTTAGCAACAACTCTTTCACCTTTCAATTGTACAGTTGCTATGTAAACACCAGCTGCCAAATTGGATAAATCCAATGTATGGTAATTGATGCCTTCATGAGCAATTACATTTCTCTCGAAAATTAATTGACCAGTTTGACTGAACAAGCTGATATTCGCTTCAAGATTGTGACCTGAATGGAATGACAATTGTGCAGTACTAGATGTTAAAGTTGGAGCAATATTTAAATTACAAATATCATCACATTCACTTTCGATAATGGATTCAAAACGTTCCGTGCTACACGGGTCGTTGCAATTATTAAATCCTTCGTTAATCAATGTCAGTGCATTTGTAAGTTCATCATATTTACCAAAATAAGCACCACCTAATGCATCGTTAGCCCAATCAAATAGATCGCCTATCGTTGCATTATCACCTAAGTAAGTTAATACAATATCATCAAATTGCAAACAAGTTTCTGTCAATAACATATCAACCATATTTGGATTAATACTGATGTTTAAGCTTAATGTCAATGTTTGGGCAGCTAAACTATTGTTTAGAGCATATCCAATATCACCACTTAAGTCTTGATCGAAACTTGGTAAAGGTCCAGAAGGTCCAGCACCAGGTAATAAGTCAAATACGCAATTGCTATTTGAAATTGAAATTGATTGTCCTGTAAGTCCCAATACAATTGGACCATTTGCCAAGGCATCAATAACTATCTGATTAGCTGCGTCTATGTCTCCGTAGAAACTTTGTACATTTGTACAGACATCGCCTTTGTCACCTGTGTTGCATTCATCAGCCAAACAAATTGTTTGTGTAAATGTAGAAGCATTTCCACATCCATCAATAGCTGTCCAAGTATAGAAATAACGCAATCCACAATCCAATCCATTGTCAGTAATCACTGGACCCTCAATTGTTGGGACACCGCAATTATCTTCCGCAGTAATAGTAGGTGGAACGTATGCTGCAATTTCATTTTCTGTCAATGAATTTTCATCACACAAGTCTTCAGGAGTATTGGTAAATTCTGGAGCATTGCTATCAATGACATTTATCACAAATCCAAGTCGAGAAGCGTTTCCGCATGCGTCTGTTGCTTCCCAGTAACAATACCAAGAAGAATAATATCCATCTACAGTACATTGTCCAGCAGAAAGTAACTCATCTATAAATTCAACTTCAGCAGTTCCTTGACATTGATCAAATACATTGATGTATGTTTCGTCAAACATCGTCATATCGTCACATTCAAAGGTAAGCGTATCGCCTTCTTGTAAAGTATATGGATTTAAAGAATCTGGCCAAGGTCCTGTAGGATCTAAAGCGATTGTTGGAGGAGTATTGTCTGTTACATAAACAAGGAATTGGAAAATAGATTCATTTCCACATTCATCAACAGCTTTCCAGTAACAAGAATAATGATTGTTACAAGTTCCGTTTAGAATTTGAATATCCACAAATTCAACAGTGTAATTGTTACAATCACTTACATTGACAAATGTTTCATCAACCAATTCCATTTCACCACATTCAAAATAAATCGTATCTCCACTTTCTAGTGTATTTGGATCCATATTTATTGGCCAATCTGCATCTAAGTTCAAAGTAATAATTGGTGCTTGATCATCCTCCTCACAAGATATAGTAGTATGTATGCATTCACAACCAACTACTGTATCAACAGTACAAGGATTGCCATCATCACAAGTTTCATTAAAGTAAGTACAAGATCCATCATCCATTATTGCATCAGGATTGTAGTTACAAGCAGCAGGATCAGTACAACCACCTTCATAAGCACATAAACCATTGTCGCAATTTGCATCAGAATTGTAATTAATCGCATCTGGATCAAGACATCCAAATATCACATTACATGGAACTGGACAAGAAACGACTCCATATTGGCAAGTACCATTGTCGCAATTTGCTTTAACATCATAATTACAACCTAACGGATCTGTACATCCGTAAGTAGTATTACAAGGCTCAGGACAACCGTTGACTCCCAAAGTACAAGAACCATCATCGCATTGAGCAGTAGCATCGTAGTTACAAGCTGCTGGATTGGTACAACCTTCAATTCCTGTATAATAACAAGTTCCATCATCTGTCTCTGCATTAGGATCATAGTTGCAAGCTAAAACATCGGTACATCCAATATTCACCTGAATACAATTTCCATCATCACAGTTTGCATCAGCATCATAGTTAGCTGCATCAGGATCTGTACATCCGTATAATACACTACAAGGAAGCGGACAAGAAATAATGCCATATTGACAAGTGCCATTATTGCAATTAGCATCAGGGTTGTAGTTACACGCATTTTCATCCGTACAACCATAAATAGTGTTACAAGGATTCGGGCAACCGTTTACTCCAAAGTCGCAAGTGCCGTTATTGCAGTTTGCCGCAGGATTGTAGTTACAAGCTGCTGTACTTGTGCAACCCAAAATAACATTGCAAGGCTCAGGACAAGCGGTATTTCCATAATTACAAGAACCGTCATCTGTAACAGCATTCGGATTGTAATCACAGGCATTTTCATCGGTACAACCACCTTCGTAAGCACATAAGCCATTGTCACAGTTTGCGTCAGCATCATAGTTAGCAGCATCAGGGTCCGTACATCCGTATAATACACTACAAGGAAGCGGACAAGAAATAATGCCATATTGACAAGTGCCATTATTGCAATTAGCATCAGGGTTGTAGTTACACGCATTTTCATCCGTACAACCATAAATAGTGTTACAAGGATTCGGGCAACCGTTTACTCCAAAATCGCAAGTTCCATTATTGCAGTTTGCCGCAGGATTGTAGTTGCAAGCTGTTGTGCTTGTGCAACCCAAAATAACATTGCAAGGCTCAGGACAAGCGGTATTTCCATAATTACAAGAACCGTCATCTGTAACAGCATTCGGATTGTAATTACAGGCATCTTCATCCGTACAACCACCTTCGTAAGCACATAAGCCATCATCACAGTTTGCGTCAGCATCATAGTTAGCTGCATCAGGATCTGTACATCCGTATAATACGTTACAAGGAAGCGGACAAGAAATAATGCCATATTGACAAGTGCCATTATTGCAATTAGCGTCAGGGTTGTAGTTGCATGCATTTTCATCTATGCAACCATAAATAGTATTACAAGGATTCGGGCAACCGTTTACTCCAAAATCGCAAGTTCCATTATTGCAGTTTGCCGCAGGATTGTAGTTACAAGCTGCTGTACTTGTGCAACCCAAAATAATATTGCAAGGCTCAGGACAAGCGGTATTTCCATAATTACAAGAACCGTCATCTGTAACAGCATTCGGATTGTAATTACAGGCATCTTCATCCGTACAACCACCTTCGTAAGCACATAAGCCATTGTCACAGTTTGCATCAGCATCATAGTTAGCTGCATCAGGATCTGTACATCCGTATAATACGTTACAAGGAAGCGGACAAGAAATAATGCCATATTGACAAGTGCCATTATTGCAATTAGCGTCAGGGTTGTAGTTGCATGCATTTTCATCTATGCAACCATAAATAGTATTACAAGGATTCGGGCAACCGTTTACTCCAAAATCGCAAGTTCCATTATTGCAGTTTGCCGCAGGATTGTAGTTACAAGCTGCTGTACTTGTGCAACCCAAAATAACATTGCAAGGCTCAGGACAAGCGGTATTTCCATAATTACAAGAACCATCATCACAAGTTGCTAAAGCACTATAATTACAAGCCGCAGGATCTGTACATCCATCGCCATAAGTACAAGTTGTGTCATTACAATTTGCAATTGGGTTGTAGTTACAAGCCGTTTGGTCCGTACATCCATATACCACATTACAAGGATTAGGACAAGTAGCGATTCCATATTGGCAATTATCATTATCACAAGTAGCGATTGGGTTGTAGTTACAAGCCGTTTCGTCTGTACATCCAGCAATTACATTACAAGGATCAGGACAATTGTTGTTGCCATAAATACAAGAACCATTGTCACAAGTTGCATTTTCATCATAATTACAAGCTATAGGATCATTACATCCATCAGGATAATTACAAGTGCCATCATCACAAGTTGCACTGCTATTGAAGTTACACGCATTTGCATTTGTACAACCCAAAATCACAGCACAAGGATTGGGACAAGCTTGAATACCATAAGTACAAGAATTGTCATTACAAGTTGCAGTTGAAACATAGTTACAAGCCGCAGGATCATTACATCCTAATATTACATTACAAGGATTTGGACAATCAGTATTTCCATAAATACAAGAGCCATCATCGCAAGTAGCAGTCGGATTGAAATTACAAGCCGTTACATCTGTACAGCCATCAGGATTCCAGCAATTTCCGTTGTCACAGTTTGCGTCATCGTCATAATTACAGGCATCTGGATTGGTACAACCATAGATTACCGCGCAAGGTAATGGACACTCAATAATTCCGTATTGACAAGTTATATTGTCGCAATTTGCCGCAGGATTATAGTTACAAGCCGTTGCATCTGTACATCCGTAAATTACATTACAAGGATCAGGGCAATTGTTGTTACCAAAAATACAAGAGTTATTATCACAAGTTGCATTTGCATCATAATTGCAAGCTATAGGATCGGTGCATCCATTGACTACATCACAAGGAAGTGGACAATTTGCCGCACCAAAAACACAAGATCCATCATCACATACTGCAGTAGGATTGTAGTTACAAGCCGTTGCATCCGTACATCCGTCAGGATAAACACAGAAGCCTTTTTCACAATTTGCCGTAGGGTCAAAGTTGCAAGCTAAAGGATCTGTACAACCAAGTATTGTGTTGCAAGGATCAGGACAAGTTAAATCGCCATATTCACATGTATTGTTTTCACAATTTGCTTGTGTTTCAAAGTTACATGCTATAGGGTCCGTACAACCATAGTATACATTACAAGGATCAGGACAATTGATGATTCCATATTGACAAGAATTATCGTCGCAAGTCGCTGTTTGGTTATAGTTACAAGCTGCTGGATCGGTACAACCATTTGGAAGACCGCAAGAGCCATCGTCACAAGTCGCATTTGAATTGTAATTACAAGCTTGTGGATCTGTACATCCAAAGAATACATTACAAGGTTGTGGACAATCAGCTATGCCATATTCACATGAACCATTGTCGCAAGTTGCAGTTGGATTATAATTACAAGCATTTGTATCTGTACATCCATTAGGGAAAATACAAGAACCATTGTCACAATTTGCAACAGGATTGAAATTACAAGCATTTGCATTTGTACATCCTGCAATAACATTACAAGGATAAGGGCAAGCCAATGTTCCATAAATACAAGAATCATCGTCACAAGTTGCTCCTTGATCATAATTACAAGCTGCTGGGTCTGTACATCCATCTGGATAAATGCAAGTGCCATTGTCACAGTTTGCAAATGAGTTGTAGTTACAAGCTGTTAGGTCTGTACATCCATTTGTAGCATTACAAGGTTCTGGGCAATTTACTGCACCAAAAATGCAAGTGCCATCATTACAAACCGCAGTAGGGTTGTAGTTACATGCTAATGGATCAGTACATCCGTCTGGAACTATACAAGAACCATTGTCACAATTAGCTGCAATATTATAGTTACAAGCTGTAGGGTTGGTACAACCAACTATTGCTGTGCAAGGTTCTTCGCACATCAACATTCCATAAGTACAAGAATTATTATCGCAAGTTGCATTTGTATCATAATTGCAAGCTTGTGGATCGGTACAACCATTTGGTAAATTACAAGAACCATCATCACAAGTCGCAAAAGAATTGTAGTTACAAGCTTCTGGCTTTGTACATCCAATAATAACATTACAAGGGTCTGGGCATGCAGGAGTTCCATATAAACAAGAACCATCGTCGCAAGTCGCAGTTGGATCGTAGTTACAAGCATTTTGATCATTACATCCATTAGGACCAGTACAAGAACCGTCATCACAAGTCGCATCTGGACTGTAATTACAAGCTGTTGGATTAGTACAACCCAATACAGCTAAACAAGGATCTGCACACATCAACATACCATATTCACATGATCCATTGTTGCAAGTTGCATTTATATCATAATTACAAGCTTGTGGATCATTACATCCATTTGGTAAATTACAAGAACCATCATCGCAAGTTGCCAATGGATTGAAATTACAAGCTTCTGGTTTAGTACAACCCGTAATAACATTACAAGGGTCTGGACAAGCTGGAGTACCTAATAAACAAGTACCATTGTCACAAACTGCATCTTCATCATAATTACAAGCATCAGGATTCGTGCATCCAGATGGTGTAATACAAGAGCTGTCATCGCAATTTGCAATTGAGCTATAGTTGCAAGCATCAGGATTTGTACATCCATAAATAACTGCACAAGGCTCAGGACAAGTTGCTACTCCGTAAATGCAAGAGCCGTCATCGCAAGTTGCATTAGGACTGTAGTTACATGCATCAATATCTGTACATCCATCAGGAATGCCACAAGAACCATCGTCGCAAGTCGCAGCAGGGTTATAGTTACAAGCCTCAGCTACTGTACAACCAGTAATGACATTACAAGGATCAGGACAAGCCAATGTTCCAAATAAACAAGAGTCATCATCGCAATTTGCAAATTGATCGAAGTTACAAGCCATTGGGTCAGTACAACCAAGTACTGCATCACAAGGGCTAGGACAAGCTACTAGACCTACATTACAAGTTCCATCATCACACAAGGCATTTGGATCATAATTACAAGCTAAAGGATCCGTACAACCATCAGGGAAAATACAAGATGCATCTTCACAATTTGCACTTGGGCTATAGTTACAAGCATTTATATTTGTACATCCTATAATCGCACCACAAGGATCATCACATTTTAAAATACCATAATTACAATTGCCACTATCGCATGTTGCATTTGGATCATAATTGCAAGCTAAAGGATCTGTACAACCATCTGGATTTTCACAAGAGGCATCATTGCAAGTCGCAAATGGATTGTAGTTGCAAGCTTCTGGTCTCAAACAACCATAAACCACATTACAAGGTTCTGGGCAAGAATTATCTCCAAAAATACAAGAACCATCATCGCAAGTTGCTAAAGGGCTATAATTACAAGCTGCTGGATCGGTACAACCATCTGGTAATACACAGAAATGAGTTTCACAGTTCGCCAGTGGATTATAATTACAAGCATCTGGATTGGTACAACCATATATTACTGCACAAGGATCAGGACAAGCATTATCACCATATAAACAAGTGCCATTATCGCAATTTGCATTTGCGCTATAGTTACAAGCTGCTGGATCAGTACAACCATCTGGAAGACCGCAAGAGCCGTCATCACAAGTTGCTAAAGAATTATAGTTACAAGAAGTTGGATTGGTACAACCCAAAACAACATCGCAAGGGTCAGGACAAGCCTGTGTTCCATAAAGACAAGAACCATCATCACAAACTGCTGTTGGATCATAATTACAAGCTGCTGCATTTAGGCAACCAGCTAGTAAAATACAAGAGCCATCTTCACAATTTGCATTTGGATTGAAGTTACAAGCATCTGGATTTGTACAACCAGTAACAGCCGTACAAGGATCAGGACACATCAACATTCCATATTGACAAGAGCCATCATTACAAGTTGCATTTGTACTGTAGTTACATGCCGCAGGATCATCGCAGCCATTTGGTAAGTTACAAGAAGTATCATCACAAGTCGCTAATGGATTGAAATTACAAGCCTCAATTTTAGTACAGCCTAAAACTACATCACAAGGATCTGGACAAGACTGAATGCCGTAAGTACAAGATCCGTCATCGCAATTAGCTTCTGGATTGTAATTACAAGCCGTTGGGTCCATACAACCAGCAGGAGTAATACAAGAACCATCATTGCAATTTGCTAATGGATTAAAGTTACAAGCTGATGTATTTGTACAACCTAAAACAGCATCACACGGATCAGGACAAGTCAAAACTCCATATTCACAAGTGCCATTGTTACAAGTTGCATTTATATCAAAATTACAAGCTTCAGGATCATCACATCCGTTTGGTAATAGACAATTGCCATCATCGCATGTCGCTGCTGGATTGAAATTACAAGCCGTTGGTTGAGTACAACCAGTCACTACGAAACAAGGATCAGGACAAGCTGCTGTTCCATACAAACAAGAATCGTCGTCGCAGTTTGCAAATGAATCAAAGTTACAAGCAATAGGATCTGTACAGCCGTTAGTAACAGAACAAGGATCTGGACAACCTACAGCACCAAAAACACAAGAGCCATCATCACAATCAGCAAGTGGATTGTAGTTACAAGCTAAAGCGTCTGTGCAACCATCAGGGAAAACACAAGAAGCATCGCTGCAATTTGCAACAGGATTGTAGTTGCAAGCACTTGCATCTATACATCCTACAATTGCACCACAAGGATCATCACATTTTAAAATACCATAATTACAATTTCCACTATCACAAATGGCAAGTGGATCAAAGTTACAAGCCACAGGATCGGTACAACCGTCTGGGTTTTCACAAGAACCATCATCGCAATTTGCCAATGGATTATAGTTGCAAGACTCTGCTCTCAAACAACCAAATACCACATTACAAGGTTCTGGGCAAGCTTGTGTTCCATACTCACAAGAACCATCATCACAAGTCGCGTCTGGATTATAATTACAAGCATTTTCGTCTCTACAACCAGATGTTGTAATACAAGAACCATCTTCACAGTTTGCATTTGCATTAAAGTTGCAAGCTGAAGGATTCGTACATCCTAAAACAGCATTACAAGGATCATCACATATTAAAGTTCCATATTGGCAAGTGCCATTATCGCAGTTTGCATTTTCATCAAAGTTACAAGCATCTGGATCATTACATCCATCAGGCAACAAACAAGATGCATCGTCACAAGTTGCATCAGCATCATAATTACAAGCCAATATTTGAGTACATCCGAAAACCACATTACACGGATCTGGACAAGCATTTGTTGCTGACTCACAAGAACCATCATCGCAATTTGCTGTATCGTCAAAATTACAAGCCGTTGGGTCAGTACAACCCAAAACAGTAGCTACATCAGTTTCACACGAACAAGTTAATGGACTCCATATTTCTAAATCACCCATCGTACAATCTGTATTACAAATATTATCATATGGCAAACAAGAATCGTCATCGCAGCCAGCTAATGGATTATAATTAGGAGCGCAAGGATCGGTACAACCTCCAAATGTGCAAGTACCATTGTCACAATTTGCTATCATATTAAAATTACATGCCGCTGGATCAGTACAACCTTCAACGACTATCTGTGTGACTCCACAACTACAAGTTGCAGGATTCCAAACCGTCAAATCACCCATAGTACAGTCTGCATTACAAGTTGTATCATAAGGATCACAAGAACCATCATCGCAGCCAGCTAATGGATTATAATTAGGAGCGCAAGGATCGGTACAACCTCCAAATGTGCAAGTACCATTGTCACAATTTGCTATCATATTAAAATTACATGCCGCTGGATCAGTACAACCTTCAACGACTATCTGTGTGACTCCACAACTACAAGTTGCAGGATTCCAAACCGTCAAATCACCCATAGTACAGTCTGCATTACAAGTTGTATCATAAGGATCACAAGAACCATCATCACAAATCGCTGCTGGATTATAATTCGGAGCGCAGGCATCTGTACAAGCTGAAAGTTCACAAGAACCATCTTCGCAGTTTGCTGCGGCATCAAAATTACACGCATCCATATCAGTACAACCTTCTACAACAGTTTGTGTGATTTCACAAGAACAAGTTGTAGGATTCCAAACCGTCAAATCACTCATAGTACAGTCTGCATTACAAGTTGTATCATAAGGATCACAAGAACCATCATCACAAATCGCTGCTGGATTATAATTCGGAGCACAGGCATCTGTACAAGCTGAAAGTTCACAAGAACCATCTTCGCAGTTTGCTGCGGCATCAAAATTACACGCATCCATATCAGTACAACCTTCAACGACTATCTGTGTGACTTCACAACTACAAGTTGCAGGATTCCAAACCGTCAAATCACCCATAGTACAGTCTGCATTACAAGTTGTATCATAAGGATCACAAGAACCATCATCACAAATCGCTGCTGGATTATAATTCGGAGCACAGGCATCTGTACAAGCTGAAAGTTCACAAGAACCATCTTCGCAGTTTGCTGCGGCATCAAAATTACACGCATCCATATCAGTACAACCTTCAACGACTATCTGTGTGACTTCACAACTACAAGTTGCAGGATTCCAAACCGTCAAATCACCCATAGTACAGTCTGCATTACAAGTTGTATCATAAGGATCACAAGAACCATCATCACAAATCGCTGCTGGATTATAATTCGGAGCGCAGGCATCTGTACAAGCTGAAAGTTCACAAGAACCATCTTCGCAGTTTGCTGCGGCATCAAAATTACACGCATCCATATCAGTACAACCTAAAACTTGAACTTCATCTATGGAGCAATTACACGGGTCTAATGGGTCTATAATTTCAGTATCACCAAGGCAAATATCTGTGTTGCACACAGGATTTTCTTCGCAAGAATCCTCATCACAATTTGCTGCTGGGTCAAAGTTACAAGCGGTATTATCAGTACAACCTAAAACTTGAACTTCATCTATGGAGCAATTACACGGGTCTAATGGGTCTATAATTTCCGTATCACCTAAACAAATGTCCGTGTTACAAACAGGATCTGCTTGGCAAGAACCATCATCTACACAAGCATCAGGATCATAATTACAAGCAGTATCATCTGTACAACCTTCTATTGTAATTGGATCACCCTCACAAGGAACACAAATAACATCTCCACAAACAGTTTCCATATCATTTTTTGTACATGGATCACCGTCATCACATTCAACTGTTTCGGGTAATATAGTAATGGTTTGGGTAACTGTATCCCCAACAAAACCACAAACAAAACTGGCTGTCCAGCTTTTTTCAACTACAAATGGGCAAGTGTCTATAGTATCAGCTCCTAAAGGGATTATAGTTGGTGGAGCAAGTGTACAATCAAGAGTAGGATTAGGTTGAGTATTAGGTAATGGATCACCACAATTCAACTCAATATCCGCAGGTACACTTTCAAATGTTACAGGATCAATATCTGGAACAATATCATAGGTTAAAGTACATATAACAGATGCTTCACCTGAATCTAATATGCCATTTCCTGCACCAATGATATTACCATTACCATTACCATCATCGGTTCCAATATCATTAAAAATGGTAAGTGTTCTGGTAATTGTTTCAGCCGTGCAGAAAAATGCTGTTGTAGTATCATCTGATGCTAATAGTACAATATTACTACATGGTCCACCATCAACCGAGCCTCCTATTGCTTCAAAATCAAGCAAATCAGTAGACAAAGCTGGTAGGTCATCTCTACAACTGCCGAAAGTACCAAGATCAGTATTTGCTGGGCACATAACATCAAGGTAAGTACAACTTCCGTCGGAGACACCTGCATCTGGATCATAATTTATAGCGCAGATATCACCACAACCTTCTTTTATATTATTTCCACAACAATTTGTGTTTGCTGGAGGTGCGTTTAAAAAATCACAGATGCCAAATTGATCTAAACACCCATTAAGACAATCTTCACTGCAAAAAGGCGGCTCTGTTGGTAAAGGGTCTACTTGCCCCATTAGTCCTTGCATTGCAAAGAGCATTAAGCAACAACAAAGGAAGGACTTAAAATAAGTTGTTTTTAGGTAAAAATTAGTTTTCATAAAGTTGTTTTTATAATTAGTAATTATTATTTAATAGTTAGTTTTTGAAGTTGTATTAATATTACTATAGAAATACCGTTACAAGTTTTCTTATTTCTTATTCCGAAAAAGAAAACGAGCTTTGGGGTATTGCTAGTTATTATAGATTAAATTTTGGTAAAAAACAGGCGTTGCCTTAGAGATGTAAATGCAAATACATATTTGCAGTAATGTAGATGTGTAGATAAGCGAACACACGCGAAGTTGTTTGGGGGGCGCATAGTTATACGTTTTATGTTAGTTTTTCAATAGTTTCATTACTTCCAATTGGGAGGAGCAATTGGTGCGGTACATAGATTTCCTAGGAGATTTAACTGCAAAAAACTGAGGGAAGAATGCAGAATCTCGATCAATATGCTAAATTCTTTAATTTGAATTTAGGAAAATATTTAAGTGAAATGAATAAATCAGTTCAATCAGGCAAATTATCTTTCACTGTAATAATAAATAAATCTAGGTAGAAATTCAGACATATGCAAATATTAAATATCAACCTAAGAAATATTTATGCAGTAATGTGTACTTATATAATTAATATTAAATATGTAGCCTTTTAGTTACAAATTATTAAGAATATAGCTGCTAAATTAAATCATATTGAAAAAAAAAGCAATTTTTTGTAACATTTATTAATTGGGGATATGTTAATTCGTGTTTATATATTACCTGAAATTATTCTAATCACTGATCTCTAACCAATTGAAATAGTAGAAATCTTTATTAATATAACTAAATTCTGTACCAATCAGACTATCAGTATTTTGTGGATTAGAATGAAATAATGCTTCTATGCGAAAATACCTATAAGTTTGGCAGAATCCATGATTTTATTCAATTCGTAATTTCAATTTTCAATTTTCAAACTTCAATTTTCAACTATAGAAGAGCATCTTTCACAACGATCTTCGCTCCATTAAACTCTACGACATCGCCATTTCTTATTTTTTTTCGCTTTTGCAGTTCCGTTTCTCCGTTAAAAAGAACTTCCCCCTCAGAAATAACCATCTTTGCTTCACCACCTGTAGAACACAAGTCGCAAGCCTTCAGCAACCTCATTAATTCTATAAATTCACTGTTTTCTTTTAGATAAAATATCTTTTCTTCCATTCTTAATTTGCTTCAATTTTAACAGCTATTCTCGCCTCCCGTCATTCCCAACTTGATTGGGAATCTATACTTAGCGATGCAAGATAACCGAGAATTGCCTCTATTTTAACACCATTTCGGTGAAATATTTGTTTTTAATTTGCCTCTATTTTAACACCATATTTATCCAACAAATAAATCAAGGAAGTTATGGTGGCTGCCCCCAATTCTAACTCTCTTTTGTTAACCGCTTCAAAAACATCATTTTTTGCGTGATGAAAATCGAAATATCTCTGCGAATCTGGTACAAAACCTATTAACGGTACATTTTGGTCTTTTAATAAACCAATGTCTACTCCTCCAAATCCTATATCAAATTGGTGGACACCATAAGGTGCGAAAAGTTCTTCCCATTGTTCAACATATTTCAACAGCTTTTTATTAATGTCGCCAGCTCCGTCGAAACTAAATCCTCTTGGTGAAAAACCACCACGATCAGATTCCAATGCCGCTGCATGTTTCCAACCTTTTTCTTTTGACTCTGCCGCATACTTTTTGGCTCCATTGGGACCATTTTCCTCATTCATATACAAAACACATCTTATGGTATGCTTTGGACGAATGTCTAATTGCCTCATTAAACTTAATACTTCTATAGAGTGTACAGTTCCTGCACCGTCATCATGTGCACCTTCTCCTAAATCCCAACTATCCAAATGACCACTTACCAAAATAATTTCATCTGGATAATCACTACCAATTATATCTGCAACGACATTGTAAGATAGTTTGTCTGGATTGTTTTTACATGATAAATTGATATAAACTTTTAGATTGGGATCATTTCGCAAACTTCTGCTCAATTGTTTTGCTCCATTTGTGCTGATTGCCACTGCTGGTATTTTTTTTGTATCATCCCCATATCTTTGTACACCTGTATGAGGCAAATTGTCATCTCTCAAATTCATAGATCGTACCAACACGGCCAATGCACCAAATGGTGCCGCAGTTCTTGCTCCACTGCTTCGTTGATCTACACAACCGCTATAAGCATCAAAAGTATTTATCAACCTTGCTTCCATTGGACGATTGAAAAATACAATTTTTCCCTTGAGATTTTCTTCTCCTAATTTTTCTATTTGGTCCAACGAAAAAACTTCTACAACTTCAGCTGTTATCCCAGCTTCACCAGTACCAATAGAACTGCCAAGAGCGGAAATTGCCAAAGGTATTGTTTCATCTTCAGTGATGAGTGCGCATGTTTCTTTTTCGCCTCTTACCCAATGTGGAACCATTACATCTTGCAGCCATACGGTGTCTGCAATGTCTCTTAACACTTTTTCTCCCCAAACAACAGCTTTATCTGCTCCTTCCGATCCACTCAATCGAGGACCAACATCTTTGCACAATGATCTAAGATTTGAATAACACTTGCTATTGGTCAGTGCTTCATCAAATATTTTTCGCAACATTTGCTCATCTTCTGTTTGCGCAGATAGTTGAATTGAAACAGTGCAAAGAATTAAAAGTGTTGTAATTAGGGATTTCATATTTTTAGAAAATTTTAATTGGGTTAAATTTTGGTTTTATTGTCACTGAGCTTATTATTTTCAAGGTAAATAGCTTCTTATTTTATTAAGAAATAGGAGATGGTATATATTTAGTGTGATTTAACTATTTGGACATTTTCTTTGGTCGGGACATGTTGCCTGTCCAGTAAATTCCACGTTTCTCAATCAAGTTGAGGACACTTATTACATGTGAATAGTGCTGACCACTTTAGACTATAATTGACAATCCCAAACGCAAAGACATTGCTGTCCGATGTTTCGGTTTGATTTTATCATTTTTTTCCACTAAGTTTGCCGCATAATTGGTTTATGTAATTAACTCCTATATTAATTACATAAATATGCTATTTTTGAACTATAAACGGCTATTTATTAATAAAAATACGTAATTGTTATTAAATATTTTGGCTCAGGGAGGAATTTAGTGGAAAAGCTTTTAGCTTTTAGCTTTTGGCACTTGGCTTTTGACCAATAGCCAACAGCCAATAGACACCCAATAAATAGCCAAAGACCAAAACGTTTCCACTAAATCCTTTCATGAGCCAATATTTTTTTAAATTTTATAACGGAGCCAAAATAAGGGTTGAAACAGGTGTTCCAACAATTTAAAATATCTTTTATGCATTTAAATATAGAAATTAAAGCGCATTGTGATAATGCGGACGAGATTAGGTCAATTTTACAACAAAAAGGGGCTGAATTTAAAGGAACCGATCATCAAATTGATACCTATTTCAACTGTACACACGGTAGATTGAAGTTGCGGGAAGGCAATATCGAAAATGCTCTGATTCATTATCAAAGAGAAAACACAGAAGGACCCAAAAGATCCGATGTCATTCTCTATAAAAGCGATCCTGAAAGCTCTCTGAAAAAATTATTAGAAGCTTCTTTGGGAATCTTGACGGTTGTAGATAAGCAGAGAGAGATTTACTTTGTGGAAAATGTTAAATTTCATTTAGACACTGTTAAAAGTTTAGGCTCTTTTGTTGAAATTGAAGCGATTGACTACGCTTTGGACATTGGCGAGTTTAAATTGATGCAACAATGCAATCAGTATATTGATCTGTTTAAAATCTCAAATGAAGACTTAATCGCCGATTCCTACAGCGATTTGATGCTGAATTTGGTTTAAGTACCAAAGCCAAAGCCAATTTGTTTGCCGTTTATAGTAGCATTGTGCAAACTATGGTGTCTAATTAATCGTATCTTTGCAAATAAGTAGTTATGTTATGTTGAATACTTAGGGACAGAGAATAAATAACTGTCCGATTTGATAATGTTCTTTTTCATTGTTACTTCATTATTTTTAAACCCCGTAGGCTTGGCTATGCGGCTTAAAAATGCTTTGTAAAAATAAAAAATAACTTTTCTCAAATCTGGACACTTATTTATCATCTGTCCCTTAACTACTTAATATTTTCTTATCTATAATTCTATAAATGATTACTGTTCTACCTGTTTTAATATGGATGACCGTTTCGGTGGTTTTTTCTTTTTTATGTTCGATTTTAGAGGCTGTGTTACTCAGTATTACTCCAACTTTTATGAATGTGAAGTTGAGAGAGAAAGCTCCTTTCGCTCCTACACTTAAAACACTAAAGGACGATGTTGACAAACCGCTCATTGCCATACTTACTTTAAATACCCTAGCCCACACTGTTGGTGCGATAGGAGTGGGTACTGCTGCGGAGACGGCATATCCAGGACAAAGCTGGGATATTTTTGGAATACAGATTCCAATGGTTGGAATTATCTCGGCAATTATGACTTTTGTGATTTTGGTTTTTTCTGAAATTATTCCGAAAACATTAGGTGCTACTTTTTGGAAAAGTTTGGCTGGTCCTACTACTTACATCTTAAATATAATGGTGAAATTTATGAAATATACAGGGATGATGTTTTTCTTAAACCTGTTCACCAAATTTTTAGGAAAAAAAGAAAAAAGTGTCTTGAGTAGAGCTGACTATGCTACAATGACCGCAATGATTAGTGAACAAGGGATTTTGAAACAAAATGAATCGACAATTATCCAAAACTTGTTGAAATTTAACCAGATAAAAGTAAGCGAACATTTTACTCCAAGAAATGTAGTTAAATCGGTATCTGAAGATACTACGATCAACGAATATTATCAGTTGAATAAAAAAGAACTGCCATTCTCTAGAATTCCTGTCTTTAAATTAGATAATTCTGATGAAATAACGGGTTATGTTTTGAAGGATGAAATATTGTATAGCATCGCAGAAGGCTGGGGAGACAAAAAACTTGCTGAGATAAAAAGAGACATTGTTTTTGTTAGAGAAGATATGTCTATGCCGCAATTGCTTAACAAATTGCTGGAAAAAGGTCCGAAAGGAAAAAATAAACACATTGCTATTGTAACAGATGATTTTGGTCAAATGAAAGGAGTGATCTCAATGGAAGATGTTATGGAAACTTTATTGGGACTAGAAATTGTTGATGAAATGGACAATGCGGAGGATATGAGAAAGTTAGCAAAAGACCAATGGAAGGAAAGATCTAAAAACCTTGATGTTGTAAGAGATGTCTCAGAAGACAAAAAATCTTAAGATAATGCAAGAATGCTTGAATGCAAGAATGCTTGAATGCAAGAATGCTTGAATGCAAGAATGTGAGAATGTGAGAATGCTTGAATGTTCTGTTCTTTATTGAAGCATTGTAACATTGAGTCTACTCCAAAAAGAGATAATTTTCACAAAATGGAATTTTTTAGATGAGGTTTGTATTTTTTGAGATTCGTTGATGCCTGAGCATCAGGGAATTGAGAAAGGTGCAAAGATCGCTAAAAAAAACATTTTTGATTTTTTATCTTTTTGGAGTGGACTCAGCATTGAAGCATTTTTTCAAAGTGTGGGAAGCGCGGAGGTCGAAATTGACGACGGAGCAGCTAAATTAGCGAAACTACGCCCGATGCGAGTGGAAATGTATGGAATGAATTACAGACAAAACTTGCCACAAAGGAATCGTAGAGACGTTGCATGCAACGTCTTCCAAAACGACCAAACCAATTCCATACATTGCAGCGGACAGCGGGGAGACAACTCGCTCGAAGATGATATTCGCCGTCCTTAAAAAGGTTGAAAGTTGAAGATTGAAAGTTGAAAGTTACGAATTGTTCAATTGAAACTTTGAATCGTTGCAAAATATGAATCAGAATCAACCGAGCGTCGGACCGAAGGGATTACAGATTACGAACCTTTCAATTGAATGTCGGACCAAACGAATTGAAAATTTAAACACAATTATGTTATGGTAGAGACAAGGCATGCCTTGTCTTTCTTTGGGCTGGTGGTTTTGCTTTGGGCAACAGGAATAAGACGACCAAAATACATATAGCTCCAAAGAAATCCGAAAAACATGGTAAATTAGAGCTTATACATTAAACGGATCGCCTTTTTTTGATTCAGAAGACTAAGTTATTTACTAAGGCGAAATGGATAGAATAGCTGAATATGCTTTGCTTTAATGATTCCTTACAAAAACTAAAACCTCTGGATATGACTAAGTACTTATTAATTTCAGCATTGATTATTGTGGCAATAGCCTTTCTGGTTAGTTGTCAATCTAAAAAATTAGCTTCTGCAGATGCACAATCTGAAGAAAAAACTCTAACTACAGATAATATGTCAAAAACAACAAAAAACACAGATTTAGACAACAAGGAGCTTGTAAAAGAATCTGAAGATCAGAAAGTAGCTACACCATTGACTGATCCTGCTGGTTCAATTAAAACGGTAGAAAAAGCGAGAGAAATTGATGAGTATGATGGAGTTGAAGAGGCGAAGAAATCCGAAAATTCTTTTGCTTCAAAGAACAGTACCTTGGAAACAACTGGCGATGATGTTCAGGGAGTAAAAGGGGGAAAATCAAAAGGCTCAAAAGGACCGAACTCTAAAACATCTTCTAATGCTGGTGGTGAAAATACCAAAGACAGCAAATTGCAAATAGAAGGTGATAAGATTATTTTTGGTAGTGGAGGTGGATTCACAGGTGCTACCACGACTTATGTTTTAAGTAAAAGTGGGCAGTTGTTGAGACAAGATACCAACGAGATGTTGTTTCAACTTAAAGCTTTTAAAGCTTTGGATGTTGAAAGTTATTTTACTAAAATGGAAAAAAGCGCAATTGACAAAGTGGATTGCAATGATCCAGGAAATATGTATTATTTCATTGAGCAGGTAGTTGATGGAAAAACAAAAAAATTAACTTGGGGAGGAAACAATCAAAAGCCACCACAAGACGTAAAAGATTTGCACGGGGAATTAATGAGAATGGTTCGTGACTTAGGTGATCCATCAGCGACCAAGTTAGATAATGGTGCGAAAAAATAATCAATCAATCAAGCAAACAAAAAAAATAATTTAGAATGTTACGAATTTTAACACTATCATTAGTCATTTCATTTTGTTTGAATGTAAATGCACAAAGTCCTTTCGCTGCAAAAAATAAATCTAAAATTGTTCCAGCTACGCCCAATGATGTTGTTGTTATCAATGGTAAGAAAAGTGGTTTTGACAATAAATTTAATTCAAAGAGTTACATTGGTACACCTTTGAATTTGCAAAACAGAAAGGAACAGAGCAATATTGTTGAAGAACAAAATTTGAAATTTAAACGCGCTCCTTTCACAGGAATGCCGATTTTAATAAAAGGATACCAGAGTAGAAAGAATAATGTTGAAGTACTCTCAAAAGGGGAAGTGCTTGGTTTGTCTAAGCAGTTTTTGAAAAATATTCAGTCTGAAATTTGTGTTGAAGATACAGATCAAGAATTTGTATTGTTGACCCAAGAAAAAGAAAATGGCTATAACCATTTAAAATTTCAACAAGTATATAAAGGCGTGCCAATTTATGGAGCAGAGATTTTTGTGCATTTAGAGAAAGATGCTTCTTTGTCATTTAATGGAAGAAATCAGCCAACTCCTTATTTGGAAAATTTGACTCCAAATTTATCCAAAGAAGAGGCGATACAAGAGGTAATTGAGGATGTGAAAGCGCATGCGAGCTATCATCAAATGGGTGAAAAAGAATTGGCAATGTATACGGATGGTCAATATGTTACGGAGTTAATCATACTGCCTTCAGAGAAAGATTTTGGTATGTTTAACTTGGCTTACCACATCACGATTAGACCTAACTTTATGGAACGTTTCGAGTATTTTATAGATGCTCAAACAGGGGAGATTTTAAATCATTACAACAATACTTGTTCCTTAGACGGATTGGCAACTGCCAATGCAACGACTTTGAATGGCAATACGGTAGAGATAAATACTTACCAATATCAAGGAAATTATTATTTGTTTGATGGATCAAGAGATATGTATTCTGGTCCTACAAATGGCGATTTGCCACCAGAGGGATCAGGTTATATTGAGACTTTGGATTTTCAAAATAAGCCTTACTCTCAACCTGCATATGTAGACATATCAAATAGCAATAATAATTGGAACAATGATAGGTCCGCAGTTTCTGCACATTACAATGCAGGCAAAAGTTATGAGTATTTTAGAAACACACACAATAGAAAATCTATCAATGGGCAGAATGGAGACATTCTTTCTTTTGTAAATGTTGCGGATGAAAATGGTGGAGGTTTTGACAATGCTTTTTGGAACGGACAGCATATGTTTTATGGAAATGGTAAGACTGCATTTAAGCCATTAGCGGGAGCGTTGGATGTTGCAGGTCACGAAATGTCTCACGGAGTTATCCAAAGTACAGCAAACCTTAATTATCAAGGAGAGTCTGGTGCGATCAATGAATCAATGGCAGATGTTTTTGGTGTTTTGATAGATAGAGACGATTGGACTTTGGGAGAGGATGTCGTTAAAACTAGTGCATTTCCTTCTGGTGCATTGCGAAGCATGATAGATCCACACAATGGAGCAAATACTGGTGATTTTGGAAATGGATGGCAGCCTAAACATTACGATGAAAGATATACAGGAAATCAAGACAATGGAGGAGTACATATAAATTCAGGTATTCCAAACTATGCTTTTTACTTGATTGCTTCTACTATTGGAAAAGATAAGGCAGAGAAAATATATTATTCAACCTTAAAGAACTATTTGACGAGATCTTCTCAATTTATTGATTTGAGACTTGCTGTTTTAGAAGCTGCGAAAACGATTAGTGGTGTAAGTACGAGTGATATAAATGCAATCCAAACAGCTTTTGGCAATGTTGGAATTGGCGACGGAGCAGGATCACTTCCAGAACCAGAGATTGAAGAAAACAACGGAGGTGAATTTGTACTAAGTTTAGATAACAATCCTGACAATGTATTTAATTTGTATCTTTCTAATACGGTTCCAGATCAGTATTTTGAATTGTCAAAAGAGGCGATATTTAGAAAGCCATCAGTAAGTGACAATGGTTGTCATTTGTACTATATTGTAGAAACGGATAAAAGAGTTCGTTACATCAATTTATGTAGTGGTTCTAATTTTGTCGAAGAGACTAAGAGTATTCCAGGTGGTGTAAGTAGATGGGACAATGTTGCGGTTTCTAAAAATGGTGAAATGCTTGCGCTTATACCAGAAGAATATGATAATGCTATTTATATTTACAATATAAGCAGCAACCAGATTCGTAAGTTCGATTTGTATACTCCTACTTTTACAGAAGGGGTAACAATAGAGACAGTACAGTATGCAGATGCGATTGAATGGGATTATACAGGAGAATTTGTGATGTATGATGCCTATAACATCATCGAAGGTGGAAATGGTGATCCTGATATAGATTACTGGGATGTTGGTGTTATAAATGTGTTGGACGGAAATAATTTTGCAGATGGAGAGATAAGCCAAATATTTACCAATTTGCCAGAGGATGTTAGTATTGGAAATCCTACCTTTTCTAAAAATTCTCCATTCATAATAGCCTTTGATTATTGGGATGTAAATGCAGATGAAATCAGGTTGATGGCTGCAAATTTAGAGACTTCTGATATTGGAACCATCGTTGACAATAGTGATGTGTTGACTTATCCTTCTTATTCGGTGAATGATAGAATAATGATCTACGATGCCCAGGGTACTATTAATGGTGAGGAGGTTGCTGTTATCAATAAAATTTCTTTGCAGAATGATAAGATTAATAAATCTGGTACTGGACAAGAATTTATTGGTTATGCTTATTGGGGTGTTTGGTTTGCTCAAGGTGAACGTATGCTTCCTACTGGTTTAGAGGAAGTGAGCGTTGTTGATTTGAGCATTGCACCAAATCCATTTGTAGATGCTTTTGAGTTGAATTTTTCTTCTGATGAAAAAATAAACATCAGCATTTATAACTTAGATGGTAAATTAGTGAAATCTTTCATCGCTCAAAATGGTGAAGATAAGTTTACAGTAAATACTTCTAATTGGCCAACAGGAACATATATTCTAAATATTCAGGGACAGCGTTTTTCTGAGAATAGAAAATTGGTGAAAATACGGTAAAAGAGTTATGAGTTATGGGTTATGGGTTATGGGTTATGGGTTATGGGTTATGGGTTATGGGTTATGGGTTATGGGTTATGGGTTATGGGTTATGGGTTATGAATTTAGCCCATACACGTGCAATGTAGAGACAAGGCATGCCTTGTCTGATGCGATTATACCTTGTCTGATGCTTGGTCTGATAAACCGAACGTTGGACCGTATGAATTGAAACAATTCATACGGTCCGACATTCGGTTTATCAGACTTTTTATTTTAAAAGAGATTTTATACCCAATAAACTGTACAGAGGAATATTTATGAAAGATTCACTTTGTATGAAATTTCTAGGCGATGTTCTTAATAGGAGTTTAGGGTCGAATTTATCTGCATAAACTCTGAGGCTTTTGGTATTGCGATTCAATCCACTTTTTACTTCTAATGGAAAGATGTTGTTTTCCCATTGAAATACAAAATCTACTTCAGCTGTTCTGTCTGAGGACCAATAAAAAATATCTTGTTTAAGCGTTTTAATTAATTCTAGGCACGTATAATTTTCAACAAAAGCTCCATTGTATTCCAAAAATAGCTTATTTGGTTTCAAAATTATACTGGAGGATAAATTCAATAATGCTCCTAGTAAACCTGTATCTAAGATGTAAATTTTAAACTTAGAACGGTTTGCATAACCCGAAATTGGGAGTTTTGCGGTGCTAATTTGCGGAACAATATGAATTAAACCTGCGTTTTGCAGCCAATCAATACTTTGCTCATAGGTAGAAGCACGTGAATTTTTTTTGACATCTTTGTATGTGAATTTCTTGTTTTCCTTTGCCAATTGAAATGGAATAGATTGCCATATTTCCGTAACTTTTAATGCTTGTGAAGCATTCGAATATTTAGAAAAATCTCTCTGATAAGCATTGAGAATATCGTTTTGAATTTGTCTTGATGCGTTTATATCTTTATGCTCAATATAATCTGCGATAACTTCTGGCATGCCACCAAGAAAAAAATACATTTTCATTAGTTCAATTAACTTTTTATGTAGTATTTCTGGTAGATTTTGTAAGTTGCTGCATTTTTCAACTAATAGTTTTTCGCCAACAGCGTCTAAATATTCAGCAAAACTCAATGGATATAGCGTAAGAAAATTTACTTTCCCAACTGGAAAACTACTTGTTTTTCCCAAACTAACACCCAATAATGAACCAGCAGCTATTAAATGATATTCAGGTGCGAATTCTTGAAAATATTTGAGGCTTGTGAGTGCTTCCTGGCAATTTTGGATTTCATCAAAACAGATGAGGGTATCCTTAAAATTTATTTTCTTGCCAAATAATAAACCTATGTTTTCAATGATTTTTTGTGGTGATAATTCATCAACAAACAGCGTTTTAAGATTTGGTGTTTGCTCAAAGTTTAGATAAATATATTCCTGATACTCTTGCTTACCAAATTCATTGATAAGCCAGGTTTTTCCAACTTGCCTCGCTCCTTGAAGTAGCAATGGTTTTCGTCTTTGGCTTGATTTCCATTCTAAAAGATTTTGATACAAAACTCTTCTCATACATATAAAATTTGGTGATTGAAATACTAATATAGATGCACTTTATTGGTTGTTTATCTGCAATGATATTAATTTATGTGTAGAAAAGTGTCAATTTAGGTGAAATTTATGTGTAGAAAAGTGTCAATTTAGGTGAAATTTATGTGTAGAAAAGTGTAAATTTAGGTGGAATTTATGTGTAGAAAAGTGTAAGTTTATAGGCATTATGGGAAAAACTATGGGTTAAAATAGGTTTGATTCTAAACATTAACGAAATTCCAGATATTTTCGCCGCTTCGCTTTGAAAATTCTGGAATGACGAGCTTTTTTGTTTGTGTTGTGCAAACCTGTAACCATATTTTGTCCTTTAGTACCATTTGATATTTCAGTCTAATATTGAAATTTCATAAAAATAGCTTGGAAAGTTAGTTTTTGGAGCTAACTTTATGAGCTAATATTTTAAAATAAATAAATCTGTTTGAGCTTATGAAAATCAACTCATTGCGCATTAAGAACAATTTTTATGGGTGGGAATTTGAGAAAGTTGATTTTACTTTGAACTTAACTTTATTTGTTGGTATTTCAGGAGTTGGGAAAACACAAATATTAAATGCAATAGATTCACTACGAAAGGTTGCAAATGGAGAATCAATAAATGGTCTTGAATGGGAAATAGCGTTCTCTATTGTATCTAGTGAAAACTATCTATGGAAAGGTGCTTTTTCGGTTTTGGATAAGGAAACATCTATGTTTACTAAGAGAAAGAGAATTTCAAGTGAAGAAGATGAAATAATAAAACCTACTATTCTATTTGAAGAATTAACAGATGCTGGACAAAACTTAATAATTGAAAGGGATACAGAAAAGATTCTTTTTAATGGCAATCCAATGCCTAAACTTTCTTCTCATGAATCAATGGTCCATATTTTAAAAGAAGAAAAAAGCATTCAAAACATAGTTCAGGCATTAAATAAGATTAAGTTGACAGATCATGCAAGTAAAGAAGATATGTTCTTTTCTTTTTCATCTAAAACCTTAACACAACTTAAAGAAAAATACAAAACGCTTGACGAGATAAAAAATAGTAATGAGGCAATGCGAATAAAGCTGTTTTTATGCTACGAATATGGTTTGGAAGTGTTTGAGATAATTAAGGAGCGGTTTATGGATATATTCCCCCAAGTAGAGGATGTGAAAATTGAACAAACAGATGAAAAAAGATTTGCTCATGTTTTAGAGTTAACACCAGTTCCTGTTATTTTTATAAAAGAAAAAAAAGTTTCAAGGTGGATAACTGAAGGTCGTATGTCATCTGGAATGTTAAGGACTATTTTACATATTTCGGAATTATTTTTAGCAAGTGATGGATCAGTTATCCTTATTGATGAGTTTGAAAATAGTTTGGGGATAAATTGTATTGATATTTTAACAGATGATCTTATCCATGAAAACCATGCACTTCAGTTTATCGCAACAAGCCATCATCCTTATATAATTAACAACATTCCATATGAATATTGGAAAGTTGTTAGTAGAGAAGGTGGGCATATAAAGATTGAAAATGCTTCTTCGTATAATTTGGGAAAATCTAAGCAAGAGGCATTTATTCAATTAACGAAACTCCTTGAAAACCAAATCTGACATGAATTTATATTTTGTTTTTGAAGGAAAAACAGAACCGATTGTATATAAAAAATGGTTTTCAGTTTTATTACCAGACTTTTCAGAGGTAGATAGCTATGATGCTGTTAAAGCTAATAATTATTATTATGAATCTGATATGGGAATGCCAGATTGTTATAATGTTGCTGCAAATGCTATTCAAGAAATAAATGAAGTTCAGAACTATGATTACCTAGTATTATTTATTGATGCAGACCGATATTCTGTTGAGGAAAAAAAAGAGGAAGCATTTAGAATGATTCAGGAAAAACTAGATGATCCTCAGAAAAATTATGCATTTAAAGGATTGCCTGAGAATTGTAAATTGACGGTGATCATTCAAAAAGTTTGTATTGAAACTTGGTTTTTAGGTAATCGAAAATTTTTTGTTAGGAATCCGCAAAGTGAGAAATTGAAAAAATACATTGAGTACTTTGATGTTAGTAAAAGCGATCCAGAAGACCTAGCAAATGAGTTTGAACAAAGTGAAGATGGCACAAATCAAATATTTGGTTATGCGACTAAGGCTTTATTCCATGAAGGTTATCTAAGAGAAATATTTAAAGAAAGGTTAGGAAGGGGATATAGAAAAAGTAAACCAAAAGAAGTTCAAGAAAATACTTATTTGCAAGAATTGATAAAAAGAAAAACGGATAATTCTGATCATTTATTAAGCTTTCAAGAAATGCTACAGTTTTGCAGTAAGATTCAATTGTTAGTAGAAAAATAAGGGCAAGCCGAAGGCTTGCCCACAAATTTTATTTCCATTTGATATTGCAGCCAATACTTGGTGTTTGAGTAGCAGCAACGGGTTTTCCTGCAAGGATATTATCCAACGCAGCGCGGATGTCTTTGCCGTCAACGGTTTTGCCATTGCTTGGGCGAGAATCATCTAGCTGCCCTCTGTAAATGCATTTTAGATTTGAATCGAAAATGCTGAAATCTGGTGTGCAAGCTGCTTGATAAGCTTTTGCTACTTCCTGTGTTTCATCGAATAAATAGGGATACGGAAAATTGGTTGATTCTGCCAATTCCTTCATTTTTTCAGGACCATCTTGTGGATAGTTTTCTGCATCATTGCTTGATATGGCAACGAATTTAATTCCTTTTTCTTGATAATCTTTTCCCAATGCAATCAATTGGTCCCAAATGTTTTTTACAAATGGACAGTGGTTGCAAATGAACATTACAACTGTTGCATGTTCTGATTTGAAATCATTTAGGGTCATCGTTTCTCCTGAAATTGTATCAGGTAAACTGAAATCTGGAGCGTCAAAGCCCAAAGGTATTTGTATTGTTTCTACAGCAGCCATTTTTTTTGAATTATGAGTTTTTGAAATTACGAATTTGAAATTACGAATTATCTGAAATAGATAGCTTAAAATTAGTGAATTAATATTGTATGTACTTGAAATGGGTTGATATTTTGTCTTGAATGCTTCAATTGTTTTTATTGAAGTATTGGAAGCATCAATGTTGTTAAGTTAAGTAAAATATGCTGAATTTTGGTGGAGACGCGATGAATCGCGTCTGTACGGTGGGACTGCTTGGGTCTTCATTCATTCAATCAAAAAAAAATTGCTTAATTAAACAATATTGATTGTAGCATTAAATCATTGAAGCATTTTTTTATACCTCTATGTGTTTCAATACTTCTTTGTCTTTTTCTAAAGAAAATAAAATTTTACCATCATCTATAAACCTGCTTCCACCTAAGTTTCTTTGTGTTGCATCATTAACTGAATTTGCCCAATTTACATTTATTATCGGAACGTTTAAAGTTTTCGATATGTCTAGGCTGTTTTGATAATTTATGCTGTTCTCTGAATTAGAATCATCGTCCCATTGTATATAACTTATCCAGGCTATTAAATCTACTTTAGTATTTTGAAAATCTCTTAATAAAGCTTCTTTTTCATTCATTTCAATACAAAAAATGACTCCTATTTTAAGACCTTCAATTTCTAATATTTTTCTAGTTTCTCCCTTTGTGAAAAAGAGTTTTTCAACTTGTGTAAGATCTACTTTAGACGTATATTCATACTGTTTTTTATTTGGGCTAAATAAAAGAGCACTATTCAATATTTTGTCCTGAGATTCCATTTTTGGTGATCCAATCAAGATTGATATTCCTTTGTCTCTTGAGAAATCTGATAGCGATTTATAAGAAGTATTTAACACCACTTCATCAAGTTGTTTTGGAAGATTTCTATGAAAACCTGTTAAACCACATTCTGGAAATATGGCTAGTTCTACATCGTTTTTATGACATTTTTCCAAAGAAGTAAGGATGTTTTTTAAATTAGCTTCAATTCTGTTGTGCATTTTTATCTGACACATACTTATTTTCATAGTCTTTGACTTTTTTTAATTTAGGTGCAAAAATACAAACGGTTCGACGATTCGACTCAAAATGAATAGTTATTTAACTTATAGTGTGCTAAATTAGAAATTATTTATCCAGATTTTTGTGGAAGGGAAGCGCGGATATTCTTTTGCAATGCCTATTTTTGCATTCCTAAAAAAATTGAAGCCATACCAATCGAAGCAATAAACAAATACGTTAAAAAATTAAGGAACTTCCGAAAGCTGCATCGCTATTTTGGTTTGTTTCTTTCGTTATTTTTAATCATTAGTGCTTCAACGGGAGTGCTATTGGGTTGGAAGAAAAACTCAGATTTTTTGCAACCTACCACTCAAAAAGGGATTTCAAAAGATATGCGTGAATGGCTGTCTGCGGATAAAATTGCAACGCTTGCCAGCGATCATCTTCAGACAGAAAAAAGCATTTCTGCGGAGGTGGATAGATTGGATTTTAGACCCTCTAAAGGCATTGTGAAAGTACTATTTGATAAAGGGTATTGGGAAGTGCAAGTTGATGCCAAAACAGGTGAAATAAAGTCAGCAGCACGTCGTCATTCGGATTGGATAGAGGCAATACATGATGGTTCAATCATCAGTCAATTATTCAAATTTATCTCTATGAATTTGCTTGGAATAGGTTTGTTGCTATTAATTATAGCAGGGCTTTATTTGTATTTTGGTCCTAAGAAAATTAGGAAATTAAAAAGAGATAATGTTAGTTAGCCCCAGCAGTCATCAATACTTTGTCAATCGTATGAAGGATGCCATTTTTTGCAAAAATATCAGTTTGTTTGAAGTAGGAATTTCTACCAGCAAAATCACGAATAAAAATTTCATTAGCAATGGTATCTTCTACAAAAGATAAATTTTTCAAAATGGATGTTTGAATATCACTACCTGGCTCCATATCATTTGAAAAAATAATGGTATCTGTAATCAAGTGAAAGAGAAGGGTGGTGTCAATTAGAGCATCTAAGCTGTCTTGACCATAATTAGCATATTCCTCTTGCAATTTTGGAAAGGCATCGTTGCAAGGAGCAAAAAAAGTATTTCGACTACCAACAGTCAAATTATCATTAAAACCACGATCTATTAAGGTCTGACCAATGTTTGAAAATTCAGGATTGTAATTGATCATATCCATAATATTTGGAGGAGTCAGAACTGTATCAATACTGTGGATGAGGCCATTTGCCAATTCAGTATCGTCAAAATTGACATTCGCAGTATTATTTACGATCATATTAGAGCCAGTGTTATCAAAGAAAAAAGATAAGAAATTGCCTTCTGGACCTTCATTACTAATGGTTTCCACAAAGCCAAATCCATCAAAATCCGTTGATTTTTTAATACCATTAATGGCATGATAGGCAAAATCACTTCTCAACGTAACTCCATCAATGTCATTAATGCTATAGATGATTGAATCTGTAGGGTTAGGATCTTTTGATAATATATATTCTGCCATTGCCTCTTTGGTAGGAGCCAAAATGGTATAGGTACCTGAATTTCCAAGTCGATTGTCCAAGCCAGCCTTTGTAATTGCTTTTATAAAATCGTTATATTCCCCATCGGATGCTAGCATGTTTTCAATTAGATTTAGGCTTTCAACAGGTGGTATTGGATTATCTTCATTAAAGATGTTGCTATCATCGCAAGCCGTGAAAAACAGCGTAAAACAGGCAAAAACAAGAGATATATTAAGATACTTCATAAATTCAATTCTTTCTCAAACTATCTAACTATAAATTTCGATTTTTATTTTAAGTACTCAGATATAAGTAATCCAATATTCAAAAATCATTTTTTTCTGATTTTCGTCGTCAAAAAAGTAAAACGTAGCCCTGCTATGTTTGACTTTTTATCCTTGTAAATCAAAAAAATATTTATTTTGAATTATCGGATTACTTATGCCTGAGTACTTAATGCGCAAAAATAATGAAGTGTTACCTAATTTACTAACAATGCTACAAAATGCGAACTTTTACTTTATATTTGCCTTTCCATCTAAATACCCAGGTGGTGGAATTGGTAGACACGCCAGCTTGAGGGGCTGGTGAGCGCAAGCTCGTGTAGGTTCGAGTCCTATTCTGGGTACAAATTATCCACTGTAAATGATTTTCTATAATTGTTTACAGTGGATTTTTTTGTTTTTGTATGTTGGTGTGTTTTTCTTAATGTTTAAAATGAACTTCCATTGGATCTAGAAAAGTAAATTTGCCTTTACTTTCGTATTGTTTTTTTATTAATTCGCTAGGGTTAATAACTGGTAAGGGATAATCGGATAGAATATTATTAGCCAACCTGAGTGATATAGCTCCTCTTATCATAACAATGCTTCGTCCTAATAAAGAAGCAAGAAAGTTGGTTTCTATTTTGATTTTCTTTTCATCATTCCAATTAACATCAATTATTTCAATTAAAGAAAGATAATCTGTATGATAGAGAGTGAACTTATCTTCTTCTAGTTCATATTTCAAATGAACAAAAAATGCTATATTATTGGGAGGTGCAAAAGAAGTTTTTACTGCAAAGTCAATAGTCAAGTTTTTGGTTGACAAATCTTCTTTGAAATAGAATTTATAATCTTTAATCTCCAGATTTACTTCTGATATTTTAGGCGTTTTATGCTGCAATTGCAAAATTGTTTTCTGTGTTATTCGTGTTAGATATTAGCTCTTCTTTTTCTTGATCAATAGAGTCTTTATTTACACTGTAATTTTGAGAATATAGGACTTCTGGATCAGTTTTGTTAATTTTATCAATAGGTAAGTTTGTTTTTGGTTGTGTATCTTGATTTACTTTATCTAATGAAAATTTATGCAATGATGTTATTGAATCACACAGCTTTGCTTTACTTTCTATTTCATCAAAATCAATGTAAACAGGTTCATAATTATTATCAGCCTCAATTATTTTTTCAATGTCTTTTAAATATAAATAGGGGGCTTTACCAATTGATAAAGCTAGTTGAACAAGTTTTGATAGTCTGTGGTCGCTATCTCCATTCAATAATTGTGAAATGTATCCTTTTGAACATCCTACCTTTTCAGCTAATTGTTTTTGATTTAAATTATATTCATCCATATAATCCTGAATCATATTAAACAATTCTGTTTTTATATTTTCTTCCCAAAACTCTGGTGATCTTAGTAATGATTCTCTAGTTAATTTTTCTTTTTTATTTTTTGATTTCAAGTTTCCCATGTTTTTCAATTTGTTGAGTAATTTGCTTTTCTAAAGATTTCAATCTGGTGATATCTTTCTTTTGATTTTTTTTATATCCACCTAAACAAATAACCAAATCATGTTCCTTGATTGCTAAATAATACAATCGTAAATCTCCTTTTTTAATCTCAGTAGCTTTGTTTACGCCATGAATTTTTCGTGTCTTTCTATTTGGGGCTCTTGGGTTTTCGCTTATCTGATTGATGACAGCACCAATTGATCTAAAGGAAGAATCATATTTTGATTCCAATCCATCTTCAAAATGGTCAAATTGGTCAATACCATCTATTAACAGGTTATAGACTTTAACAGCCCCTCTAGCTAATTGGTTCTTTTTCAACGCAAATTTAAGCATAAAGTTTAGTAATTACTAAACAATTTATATTATTAAGTATATTTTAATATATAATTGTTTGAATTAATGTTTGTTGTTTTGTGAATATACAAACAATAATGGAAAGTGTGCAATACAAATGTATTCAATCACATAAGTCAGACAAACAAAAAGTAGGCGATTGGGAAGCGCGGAGGTCAAACTTGGCGACGGAGGACCTAAATAAACGAAACTACGCCCGATGTGAGTGGAAATGTATTGCAAGGTTGTTCGTTGTCGCGATGAGATTTCGCATCAAGTGCGAAATGACGGGGTGGGATTTATGCAATACATTGCAACGGGCAGCGGGGAGTCAATTCAATCGAAGATGATACTTGCCGTCCTAAATCAATAGTACACTCTAAGACAGTATAAATACAATATGAGCGACAGGCAAAGTGAAATATTATCAGAATCATTAATTAATACCCTCTACTTTACCTGTTAAATCGGAAGTGGTTTTCTTGTCCTTCATTTGCTACAAAGCACTTATTTTTAATAAATTTTAATTATTTGTAAGTGTTAAAAAAAATCATAATTAACTGATTTTCAGTTTATTAAAAATTGTGACTTTTTTGTAAATTCGCATGATGTGGCTTTTTTTTCATTTTGGCATTTTCTTTGCAATAGGTACTCAAATCCTTAGATTCACTATCTAACAAATTGCCAAGTATCGCTATTACCACGTTGATGACCTTTTAGAGTATAAGCATATTTCTCATTTTATAGAAGTGAACAGGAAATAACACCTAATTAAAATTTTTTATTATGAGGAAGATCTACCTACTTCTAACTATAGGTATTCTTACGTGTTTAAATTTGTTTTCGAATAATGATGTATGTATCATTGATTTAAGAGGAAACGAAGTATCTGGAGCTGCAAACTTTGATGAATTAGTCGTTTGTGGAAAAACAGATACATTAGCATTGCAAATTGATGCGGAAATATCTTTATCTGGTGCCACATTTGAAGCAACTTTACCCGATGGAATTTCATACGTAGGGGGAGCTTACACAGGCAATAACCAAAATTTACCAACAGCCAGTGGTTCTAGTGGCAACAATCCTATTTTCAACTTACCTTCAGTTCCTGCTGGTGGTAGTATTATTGTAAATATCCCAATTAAAGCAGATTGTGGTATTATTCCTGCTTGGGAGGGTTTTCAACCTATTGAGTTTAATTATTCAGTAAATGCTGGTGGTCAAGTTTTTGATTTTACACCAATCCTTGCTTATAATAATGAAATTTATGTTCCTTCCTTGAATGTTTTAAATGTATTTCCTTCGTATCCATCAATCAATATTGGTGATACCTTTATTAGGGAGATTACCATTTCTCAAGATGGTATAAATGCATTTTTAACTGGTTTTCAATTTACACATGACTATGAGCCTGGTGTACAATATAATAGTCTTTCTATTGGTGTTTCTGGTGGCAGTCCAACCAATTTGTCTTTTACAGATGACGGTTCTCAAGTAACTTATCAAATTACTACTGCAGATTTATCAGCAATAGGCTTGAATGGCATATTTGATGAATCTCAAACGGTTGTATTATATGAAGAAGTTACTGTTGTGGCTTGTGAGGGAAATAGCAGTTTGGTCAATTACGATGTTTCTTGGGGTTGTGATGGAGAACTTTGTGAATCTTTAGTGTTTGTAAATGGATTTAGCTTAAATTCTGGTCAACCAGATGTTGAGTTTACTGTTACAGGTTCTGAAGCGGATGACTTTTGTGCAACTAATTTTGTTGAAATGACTGTTGCAAATCAAGGAACAGAGCCTGTTCCAAATTCTGGTTATGCAAAAGATTTAACATTAAAATTAGATCCTCAATGTGGTGCGTTGGAGTTTTCTAAGAATTTCGATATTATTTCTATTTCTGTAAATGGAAGCAATGTTGCAGTTCCTTCTCCTAATGGAGTTGGAGATTATCCTATTAGTTTAGCGGGTGTATTGACTGATATGGATGGTGATGGTTCGAGTGATGATTTAGGTTTAAATGCATCATTCACTGTTTACGTAGAATATGAAAGAAAATGCCAATCTTTAGGTTGCCAAGAAGAGGCTGCGCCTTGTGACGGATTCCAAATAGTGGCCGATTATAAAGATCAATGTAATTTGATAAGAGCACCTGAATTGCATCAAGTTTTTGGCACGGAGTACGGAAGCTTCCAATCTCAATTTGTGGAGTCTGGTCACGTTATAAATGGCAGTCCAGAAGAATTTAAAGCAACATTTTGTTATAGTTTTGCAAATGCAGATCTAACTTGTCCTGGTGCTGAAGTGAACTTAATGTTTTCAACTTCTAATACAGATGTAACGCCATTGGCAGCAACTATTGATGATGGATCTGGTATAAGTACTTCTAATTTTACCTCTTTGGGTAATGGTGAATATTCTTTCTCTGGTGGTTCAACAGGTGATGGATTGATTGAAGAATGTTGGGAGTTGGATTTGAAATACGAAGGACCGTGTAGTAGTGCTGGTCCTGTTATATTTACATTTGACGTAGTTTATTCTTGCCCTTGTTCTGGTTGTGAAATAACTAGAGCTTGTGAAACTTACCAATCATTTATTAAAAATTTCTGTCCAGGATATGGCGATGATTGTTTGGGAATTGATATTGATTTATACGAAATAAACAGAACAACAATGGGCTGGACTGACGAGACAATGACGACTTTGGTAGATGCAAATGCGCCTGGTCTTGTTTTAGATAGAGCCTATGTTTGTGATAATATAAATGCAAATTTTGGTGGTGTCGTTTCAGGTCCATCTGGTACAGTTAATCAATTGGATATGATAATGGAAATTATTACTCCTGCTGGTGATGTACCTCTTGAATTTTTAGATGCAACACTTTATGTAAATGGTCAACCTTATTGTGCAGGTGCGGTTCCTGATCCAACAGTAGCAAGTACCAATGGCAATGTTACTGATTGGGTATTTGATTTAGATGGATGTTTGTCCTCTAACAATCTTGTTATAAATATAGGAGACGAAGTTTATCTTGATGCAAACTTTACAATAATAGATGCAGATGGATTGACGAACTATTGGGAATTGGTACAGTTTAGAAGTGAATTTAGAGTGAATGGTGAAAGTGTTGGATGTTACGATGAGTGTTTTGACTTTTATGTTCAAAAACCAGATGTACAAGCTTATGCCAATACACTTGTTCAAGTGGGTTGTGATGCTGTAATGCATTTAGAAGGTTCTTTGGGAATCAATTCTTATACTGGAGATGATTTTCCAAATGAGTACAGACCGTGGATCGGAAATATTCAGGAAATTATATTAGATGCACCATTTGGTTTGGCTTACATACAAGGTTCTGCAATGATGAATGTATTTGATGGTACAAATACAACTTCTATTCCTATAACTCCTTATCAAGTTTTAGGAGAACATATATACTATTTTGATGATTTTACAGGGCTTGTTGTTCCAGATAAAACAGAGGGCGGTATTCAAATATCTTTTAGTGCGGACTTTGTTGGTTCTTGTAAAGTAAACAGTTCTGAGTTTAAATTTAGCTATATTTTTGATAAATACTATTATGCTATAAATGACAATCCTGGCTGTATTGAAACCGTGGATGGTTCTGTAAGTAATACCGTTGAATTTGTAAAACCAGCTTATCATATGGCTGCTGTTAATCCTATCCAGGAAGCAACAGAACAGCAAGTAACTTGGGATGTCCAAGTTTGTGGTATTTTCGAAGGTGCAACAGCTAGTTTTAGTTGGATGGGTTTTGAAACTCAATCAAATGCTATGACTTTAGTTGCCTTGGAAGATATAACAGACCCAAGCAATCCAATTAGCTATTCAATCAATCCTTATGGCCAAAACAATGGTTGGGCTGAAACGGGTACTTTTATGGATAGAGATTGTCGTATGTTTAGAATTACGGCTGAATACTCAACTTGTGAAATTGACAAAGCAATTGTTCGTTTTAACTGGAATTGTGCAGATGATTTTACTGGTCCAGATAACTTCTTATATGGTTGTGAACCATCGGAAGAAATCGTTGAATTGAGTTTGTATCCCCAAGAATCTGCGATTCAAGCAAACCTTACAGATTTGTCAGATACCATTGCACTATGTGAAGATGGTTTCTTTGAAATAGAATTTAAAAATGTAAAAAAAGGAAACGTGTATGACATCGTTTTCCAAATTATAGTTCCTTTTAATGGTGTTGATTTTGTGCCAAATAGTTTTGAAATTGCTTATCCAATCTCTGCTGCTTACACACCAATTGGCTTCAACCCAACAGTAGTTGATACATTGCCGTACGGTTTTGTTTATCAATATGACATGGACAATGTTGATCCTATTTTCTTAGATGGATTGCCTGCTATTCCTACTCCAACAGATGTAGAGAATAGATTCAAAATTAGATTTGAGGTTGAGTCTTTCTGTGGATTTGTATCGGGGGGAGTGTTCAGATTTATTACTTATGGACATGATGCTTGTGGGCAACAAACGCCAGGAACTTTCCAAAATGAAGAAATCATTATTGATGGTGCCGCACCACAATATTCATTGGTAACAGGCATTCAAACAAATACGGCTGCTCCTTGTAATGGTGGAACTACTTTTACCGTTCAAGTGTTGAATCAAGGACCAGAAATTACCAGTGATAATGATCAAATAGAAATAGTACTTCCTGCGGGAATGAGTTATCAACCAAATAGTTCAACAGCCATTTGGGCAATTGGTGAGCCAACGGTTGTTACACAATTTGGATTTGATTTTGTTACTTGGGATTTGCCAAATAATATTGATATTAACGAAACAATAGAATTTGCATTTACAGGCAATGAAGATGGTAGTTTAACTTGTGCGCCAATTCAATTTACTGCCACTACTTTATCTGGTGTAGATTTGGTTTGTGCGGATTCTGGTGAAAGCTGTAATGTGCCAATACAAACTGGTGGACAAATCATTGACCTTGAAATTGTAAAACCAGACTTAGCTGTTATAAATGCTAGTTTGTCTTCAACTTGTGGAGAGGGTGGTGAATTGGTTTCTGCTACTGCAACAGTTGAAAATATCGGCGCGCCTGCTTCTGCTGGAGGATCAGTTACCATTGACTTTGTATATGATGCAAATGGTGATGGTGTTTTTGATTCAGGTGATGAAGTTATTTATTCGCATTCAGAAAATATTGCCATTCCAACAAATGGAACAGGGCAGGTGAGTGCAGAATTTACTACACCAGCAGGGAAAGCATGTCCATTGTTATTAGTATTAAACAATCAAAATAATTGTATTTGTAATACAACGGCTTATGCTGTTTCGGCATACCATTATGCAAATGCAGGACCAGATCAAGAAGCTTGTGCTGGTTCTGGTGAAGACCAACAAGTTCAATTGGGTTGCGATCCAGTGGCAGGATATTCTTATTCTTGGTCTCCATCAACTGGCTTTAGCTGTGTTGATTGTGCGAACCCGATGGTTACATTAACAAATGATACAAATGCTCCAACAACAGCATCCTATGTTTTAACGACAACAAGAGGAAACTGTGAATCAAGTGATACGGTTGTAGTAACGATTTTACCAACTACACAATCTAGTGATCCTGCTGTAAATATTTGTGAAGGGGATGAGTTACAATTATCTGGTCCAAATGGCGGTAGCAATTATAGCTGGACGCCAGTTGCTGGAGTGGCTGATCCAAGTAGTCAAAATACAACGGTGACACCTCCTAATGGCAATACAGTTTATACATTGTCTTATGAAACAGGAACGGGTTGTCCATCGGTACACACTATTGAAGTAAATGTAACAGAAAACCCAACACCAGTAATTACGGTAGAAGGAAATAATTCTTTCTGTGACAATGAAACAATTGATGTTACTTTAGATGCAGGTGCTGGTTATGATGTATACACTTGGTACCAAGAAGGAAATACAAATTTCACAGCAAATACACAAACTATAAATGTAACGACGGAGGGAACTTACTATGTGATTGTTCAAAATGGCAATTGCGAAAGTGCTCCATCTAATTCAATAGCAATAACAACCTTAGGTTTTTCTGGTCCTGTTATATCTTTAAATGGTCCAGATACTATTTGTGATGGTGAATCTACCGAATTGCAAATAACTGGTGATTATACAACAATCAACTGGTATGTTGCAAATGCAAATGGCAATCCATCAGGTGCATCTTTAGGAACAGGAAATAATATTACTATTTCTGATGCAGGAATGTATGTTGCTGAAGTAGTAGATGAAAATGGTTGTGAAGGTACTTCAAATGTTGTAGGTGTAATGGTTAATTCTATTTCAGACATTGATATTATTGAAGGTGATCAAACAATTTGTGAAGGAGAAACAGTTACTTTATCTATACTAGTTGGTTTTGTTCCTTATACTGATATTACTTGGTATTTAGATGGTGTAGAAATAAATGAAAATGAAGGCTTATACAGTATTCAGGTTTCAGAAGCTGGAGAGTATACAGTAGAAGTTGATGGTGACCTTATTTGCCCAAGTACTTCTGAGCCAGTTACAGTTTCAATAAGCGCAGATCCAACGGCTACAATCACTGTTGTTGGAAATCAAGCATTGTGTGATGGTGAATCAACCAACTTAGTCATTTCAGGTGACTATGATTCTTATCAATGGTATGATGACAGTGGTGCAATAAATGGTGCAATAGATAATAATTTATCTGTAACCTCAGCAGGAACTTATTATGCAGTAGTTACCGTGGGTGGTTGTACAGGTCAAACCGACCCAATCGAAATAACAGTAAATAGCAATCCAACAGTTGACATTTATGTAGAAAATAATGACATTGATTTATGTATTGGAGAAACGACTGTTATCACAACAGATGGTTCTTATGCTACTTATCAATGGTACAATGATTTAGGACAAATGCAGGGTGAAAATGGGCAGAATTTAACGGTCAATGCATCGGGAACTTATTACCTTATTGTAACGACAGATTCTGGTTGTACAGCTCAATCTGATCCTATTACAATCACGGTACATCCAGATCCAGTAGTTACAGTTACAAGTTCTGATCAAACTATTTGTGAGGGACAAGTAACAACCTTAACTGCTACAACAGGATTTGCATCATACGAATGGTATAAAGGCAATAGTTTGGCAGGATCTAGTGAAGCAATTGTTGTTCTTGTAACTGGTGATTATTATGTTGTTGTTACGGATGAATATGGTTGTCAAGGACAATCTGATCCAATAATGATTACAGTAAATTCAAATCCAGGAGCAGTAATTACGATTGTAGGAAGTGGATCATTATGTGATGGTGAATCAACCAATTTAGTCATTTCTGGCGATTTTGATTCTTACCAATGGTATGACGAAAACGGTGTGATAAATGGAGCAACAGAAAATATTTTAACGGTAAATACAGCAGGTTCATATTATGCTGAAGTTACTGTTAACAGTTGCGTTAGCCAAACTGCCCCAGCTGAAATAACAGTAAGTGGAAATCCAACAGTCGACATTTATGTAGAAAATAATGACATTGATTTATGCATTGGAGAAACGGCTGTTGTCACAACAGATGGTTCTTATGCTTCTTATCAATGGTACGATGATGCAGGAGCAATTCCAGGTGGAATTGGTCAAGACTTAATTGTCAACGCATCAGGAAATTACTACCTTGTTGTAACGACAACTTCTGGTTGTAACGCTCAATCTGATCCTGTTACAATTACGGTTCATCCAAACCCAGTGGTTTCAGTTACGAGTACCAATCCAGCTATTTGTCAAGGACAATCAACGACTGTATCTGCTACAACAGGATTTGCATCATATGAATGGTATGAAGGCAATACTTTGGTGGGAACTAGTGAAACAATTATTATCCTTGAAACTGGTGATTATTATGTTGTTGTTACAGATCAATATGGCTGTCAAGGGCAATCTGCTCCGATTACAGTAACAGCTGATCCTAGACCAGATGCAGAGATTACCATTGTGCAAGGTGGTTCTTGCTTTGGAGATGTAATAGAATTAGCTGCGTCGGCTGGTGGTGCAAATTATGAATGGTTTGTAAATGGAACGTCTGTTCAATCTGGTGCTTCTGCTAATTTTGAAATGCAGTCAGAAGGAACCGTTTATGTAGTTGTTACTTCTTCTACAGGATGTGAAAGTACTTCTGCTGAATTGGATTTTGTTTACAATTCATTGCCAGAACCTCAAATCATTGCTGAAGCGATGGAAGTATGCCTTGGTGGAAGTATTGATTTATTGGCGGATGTTACAGGTGTTACTTATACTTGGACCTCTTCTGATGTAAATACACTTTCTTGTACAGACTGTCAATCACCAGTAGCGACTCCAACAACAACGACAACTTATACGTTGGCAGTTGTAAACCCTGAAGGTTGTTCGGGTTCTACTTCAATTACAATAGAAGTTTATACAAATCCAACTGTAAGCATAAGTATCAATGATAATGAAATTTGTTCTGGTGAGCAGGCTGTGTTAACAGCAACAGCAGGATTTGATAATTATACTTGGACAAACCAAGCTGGGTCTGTAGTTCAAAATGGAATTAGCAATGAATACACTACATTGGTAGGCGGAACTTTCACAGTTGTCGCTACAAATGCAAGTGGTTGCGCTGGAACTTCTGATCCTCAAACATTAACGGTTTTAAATAATCCAAGCGTTACTGTTAGCGGAGAAGGTGCTTTCTGTCCAGGAGAAAATATAACAGTACAAGCAACATCAGGATTTGCTACTTACCAATGGTTTGAAAATGGTCAAGCTGTAGGAGGAAATTCTGATACTTATTCTACAAATAACGAAAGTGCAATTTATGTAATAGTAACTGATGCAAATGGCTGTACAGGAACTTCTAATACGGTTAATGTATTTGAAGCACCTTCGCCAGATCCATCTATCACATCATCTAATGGATTGAATTTATGCTCTGGTCAAAGCACTGTATTAAATGCAGCAACCAATGGAGCACTTTATACTTGGACTTCTTCTAACGAAGGTTCTTTGTCTTGTTTGAATTGTCAAAATCCAACAGTCAATCCTACTAGTACTACTACTTATACTTTAACAATAACAAATGGCAGTGGCTGTTCTTCAACAAGTACTGTAACTGTAAATATTTCAGAGTTGCCAACCGTTTCTTTAGCAACCAATGATGGTGAAATATGTGCTGGTGAAACCGCTTTATTAACAGCAACCGCAGGATTCCAAAACTATGTTTGGCACAATCAAAGTGGTGCAGTTATTCAAGAAGGACCAGATAATACATTCACTGCCAACTTAGGAGGTGTTTATTATGTAGTTGCTTCAAATGGAGCAGGTTGTTTTGATACATCAAATTCTATTAACATCATTGTAAACCCAACGCCAGTTGTTGGATTAACAGTAGCAGGAAATGGAACTTTCTGTGAAGATCAAGAAATTACAATACAAGCAACTCCAGGATATGCATCTTATGTGTGGACACAAAATGGACAAGTAGCAGGAGAAAATACTGCTTCGTTTACAGCACAAATCGCTGCTGATATTTATGTAACCATTACAGATGCAAATGGCTGTACTGCGACTTCAGAAACGGTTTCTGTTTCGCCAGCAGCTTTACCAATGCCAGTGATTAATTTGGTAGGAGGTGCAACAATTTGTCAAGGTACTTCAACTAATTTAGCAGTTGTCGGAACCTATTCTGATATTGTTTGGAGAAAAGACGGTGTTTTGATTCCGAATGCAAATGGTAATTCAATATCGGTAACAGAATCTGGTAATTATACGGTTACAGTTAATGATTCTCAAAGTTGTGTTGGTACTTCTGAACCTATTACAATTACGGTTTTAGATTTACCAGAAGTTTCACTTCCTAATGGTCCTTATGGTCTTTGTGGAGATGAAACGGCTACAATAACTGCACCAGCAGGATTTGCAAACTATGCTTGGTACAACAATGGAACAGTTGTTCAAGATGGATCAAATAATGCATTTGCTGCATCGGAAAATGGTTCTTTCTACATTGTTGTAACAGATGACAATGGATGCTCTGCTACAAGTAATACGGTTATTGTAGAACTTTTTGAAGTATTAAATGCGAATATTGTAAGCAATGACGATGACAATACCATTTGCTTAGGTGATTGTATTCAACTGTTTTTAAATACAGATGCAGCTAACTATTCTTGGACGCCAGAAGATGGTTCATTAACTTGTACAAATTGTCCGAATCCTATTGTTTGTCCAACTGGAACAACAACTTACACTGTTACAATGACGAGTGATGATGGTTGTGTTTCTCAAGCATCTATTACAATAAATACTGTTGAAGGAGAAGATCCTGCACTGCAACTTCTTACAGCGAATGGAGTTTGTGAAGGCGAAACAGTAGGTATAAGTGCAACACCAGGGTTTGATATTTATACTTGGTACAATGAGCAAGGAGTTATTGTTCAATCTAGTACTGCAAATGAATTCTATACAGAAGAAGAAGGTAACTATTTTATGCAAGCAACAGGCAATAATGGTTGTCTTGCTGGTTCTGATACCTTAGGAATATTTTTTGCTACAGCTCCTGAAACACCAGTTCTTAGTCTTGGTGAAGGTAATAATTTCTGTGAAGATGGTGCAATTGCATTGTCTGCTACATCGGGTGATATGTCATTTGAGTGGACGATTCAAGGAAGTTCTGCAACTTCTGATCCACAAGGAGCATCATTAAACTATGATCCTATTAACTATGCAGTTTCTGTAACTGTTACAAATGACAGTGGCTGTTCTGCTGAATCAGCACCAATAACATTAAACGTAAATGAAGCACCAATGCCAATGATTAGTCATGGTAGCCTGAATGTTTGTGCAGGCGAATGTGTGCCTTTATCTGTTTTAGGAAACTATTCTATTATTGAGTGGTACCTAAATGGAATATTAATAGAAAATGCAATAAGCAATAATTACTGTGCTACTGAAAGTGGAGTATACAGTGTGTTTGTTAATGATGAAAATGGATGCTCTGGTTTATCGGAAGGAGTGGAAGTAGACATCAACGATCCTATTATCGTAAATGTGGATTCAGATGGCGGTGTATTCTGTCAATCTGGTGCTGGTGAAGTTGTACTTACTGGTCCTCCAGGATACGATAGTTATAATTGGTATTTAAATTCAGTTGCATTAATTCAAACATCAATGAGTCCGTCTTATACAGTTACTCAAGATGGATACTACGTATTAGTTGTAGTAGATTCATTGAGCTGTGAAGGCGCAAGTGATCCAATTGAAATAACGCTTGTAGAAGGACCTGTAATACTTATTAGTAGTAGTCAAACTTCAGTTTGTCCAGGTGAATCTGTTGGTTTATTTGCAAGTTGTCCATCTGACAATGTTTCTTGGTCAGACGGCGGTGACAATAGTACATTAAGTTGTACAGATTGTCTTGATCCAATTGCTACTCCAACTGAAACAACTACTTATACGATTACCGTTACTGATGAAAATGGATGTGAGTCTGTTAAATCAATAACAATCTATGTAGAAGAATTGCCAGCTTTAAACATTGAGGCTTTAAGTGCTACTTCTTTCTGTACAGGTGGTTCTGTATTGTTGTTAGCAAGCGAAGGCTTTAATCATTATTATTGGTTAAATGAAGAAGGTATTGTTGTTCAACAAGGAACGACCAATAGTTTTAACGCTACCGAAAGTGGTGCATACACTGTCTACGCAGAAACAGCAAGCGACTGTGTTGCTTACTCTTCTGATTTAATAACAGTTTCTGTAACTGCTGCTCCTTATGTAACAATCATTTCTAATGCTACTTTCTGTGAAGGTGGAGATGCAACCATTACTGCAACGGCAGGATATGCTTCTTATGAATGGTTTGTAAATGGTGCGAGTCAAGGAGCATCAACAGCAAATGAGTTGATGATAACTGATGATGGTACAGTGAGCGTGATTGTTACAAATGCAGATGGTTGTACAGCGCAGTCAAACGAGTTGAACATTTCAATAAGTGCAAGTGTAGCACCAGAAATTTATATTGTAGACGGCGATTCATTGATTTGCGATGGCGAATATGTTCAGTTAATGGTTAATGGAATGTATGCTCAGTATAAATGGTTCTTAAATGGAGTACTAATTCCAAATAGCAATGCCACTTCAATAGAAGTAAATGAAGCTGGTACATACCATATTTATGTAAATAGTAATGACGGTTGTGAAGGATTTTCACAAGAATTGTTCATCGGTTCACATCCTAATCCAACTTTGGAAATTACACCAAACGAATTTGCATTTTGTGCAATTACAGGAGTAACTGATTTAACAGCAACTCCAGGTTTTAGTACTTATTACTGGTATCGTAACGGTTTGCTATTAGAAATATCTGAAAACAATGTTTTAGAAACAGAGTTAGGTGGTACTTATACCGTTGAAGCGGTTACTGAAAATGGCTGTCAGGTAATTGGTGAAACACCATCTACCGTAACAGTTTATCCTAACTCTCCATTGAATATTATAGGATCAGATTTATTTATTTGTCCTGGTGATATTGTGGATTTAAGTGTAAATAGTACAGGGGTTTCTTATGCTTGGGATGCCAGCGAACCAGGTACATTTATAAATTGTTCCTCTTGTGTAGCACCTTCAGTGCAACCAACAGTAACAACTACTTATACTGTTTCAATGGAAGATGTAAATGGTTGTTATTCTGCTGGTGCAATTATTATTACTGTAGCGGATGATGAAATGCCTGTTATAGAAGGAGAAAGCAATATTCTTTGTGGAAATAGTTTATTGAATCTTAGCATTCAATCAAATTATAACAGTTATCAATGGTACTTTAATGGGGTTCCTGTTTATGAAGCAAATACAAGCGTTTTAACTATAAATGCTGCGGGTAATTATTATGTAGAAGTTATGTCTTCTAATAATTGTCCTTTGGTTTCAGAGCCATTTATAATTTATGATTCTCAATTAGAGACTCCAACTGTAACGATTGATGGAGATACTGATTTCTGTGTTGGTGATGGTGATGTTACTTTGGTAGCTGGTCTTCAATCAAATGGAACGGCTTATGATAACCATGCTTGGTTTGCCAATGGAAGCGATGTTGCTTTTGAAAATGCTAGTTCTATTACAGTATCTGAAAGTGGATCTTACGTTCTAATGGTGGAAGATGAAAATGGTTGTCAAGCTTATTCTGAGCCTGTTATTATCAACATTAGTGAATCTACAAATGTTAGCGTGTTCACCAATCAAACAGATATTTGTGAAGGAGAAAGCACTACTTTATATATTGGTGAAGAGGAAGAAGGTTTGGTTGTTTTCTGGTTTGAAGAAGGCAATTCTAATGTTCCTTTAAATACAGAATCAGCGGTCAGTATTGCAGTAGGAGCTTCTGGAAATTATTATGCAGAAGTTTTCAATGCGGCTGGTTGTACAGGAATTTCAAATACGGTTGCAATAAATGTAATAGACAATCCTGTTATCAGTATTATTCCTGGTGGACCTGTTGAAATCTGCGAAGGTGGAACAGCCACTTTGAGTACTCAAGGAGGATTTTTAAGTTATAGCTGGTATGCCAATGGTGAAATGATTGCCAATGCTAATAGCTCAACTTATGAAACCAGTATGTCTGGATCTTATAGTGTTTCCGTTACCAATGGATCAGGTTGTCAAGCAACCTCAAATTCAGTGGAAGTAATACAAGGTGTTTATGCTGGTGAAGTAGACTTTAGTTTACCTAGCCAATCTTGTATGGGCACAGCTACAATACTTAGCTACGAAGGTACTTTAAACATCGATGATATTACTTGGGACCTTGGCTCTGCAAGCTTAACTGTGACAGATGGAGTCTATACTTTGGTTTGGTCAGCAGCGGGTCTTTATACAGTAACAGCATCAACTACTAGTGGAGGTTGTTATTATGAACAAGAACAAACAATTCAAGTAAATGCACCAGAAGTATCTTATACAGAAGATATTCACTGTGCGACTTCTTGTACTTCAGAAGATGGAGCGATCAATTTACAATTTGGTCAAAATCCTGATAACTTAAACATTGCTTGGACGGGACCAAATGGGTTTACTTCTAGCGATCAAAATATCAGCAACTTGGTAGATGGAGATTATCAAGTAACCATCACCGATGCAAATGGTTGTAGCGTATCTGATGTTTACACAGTATGTATACAAACGCAAACAATTGAAGCAAACGACGATTTTGCAAATACTGCTGAAGATACACCTGTTGAAATTTGCATTTTATCAAATGATACAGGAAATGTAATTGATTTCAATATCATAGAAACACAACCTGCAAATGGTTCTATTGCTGAGAATGCTAACGGATGTATGGTTTATACTCCAAATGCTGGTTACTTTGGTTCAGATCAATTTACTTACTCTATTCAGGGAGATTGTGGCGATGTTAGTATTGCAACAGTTTTCATTACGGTAGAGCAAGCAACTTGTAATGAGTTAACAGCTGAAAATGATAATTATACTACAAATTCCAATACACCTATTGAGTTGTGTATTTTAAGCAATGATTCAGGAGATTCGTTTACGCTAAATGCAATTAGCACCGATGTTCAATTTGGATCGCTTGCTTTAGCTGCAAATGGTTGTTATACTTACACACCTGATAATGATTTTGTAGGAACGGATTATTTTGTTTACAGCATAATAGATGAATGTGGAAACATTGATATTGCAACAGCAACGATTACCGTTGCACAAGAATGTGCTGATATAGTTGCGAACAACGATGTTTTGGAAGCTGTTACAAATATTCCAGGTACTGTTTGTGTGTTGGTTAATGATTCAGGAACCGATATTAATATAAGTGGAATAGCAGTAGATGCACAAAATGGTACGGTTACTGCTTCAGGAGATGGTTGCTATACTTATCAGTCTATTGTTGATTTTGTTGGAACTGATTCTTTTGTTTATTCCATTACAGATCAATGTGGAAATACGACAACTGCTACTGTGCAAATTAATGTTGCAGGACCAGTAGGACTTCCTAATGAGCCACCATTTGAAAATACATTTGAGGCTTGTGTGGAGCCAATAACTCCAACCAACTTATGTTATGAATTCCTTGATCCTAACAACGACAATACTTACATTTCAGAATATACTTCATTGTTTGATTGTAGTATTGAAATAATAGATGATAACTGTATTCAATACACTGCTTTACCTGCATTAGAATACGATACAATTACTTTAACAATTTGTGATGATGGTGATCCTGTGAGATGTTCAGAGACAACCATCAATATAACGGTAGGAGGTTGTACACCTTGCGAATCTACATTAATTGCAAATAACGATCAGGCAACAATAGATATGAATACTTCTTACTCTACTTGTGTTCTTGACAATGATTCAGGTTCTGGTATTAGCGTAAGCGGCATTGCTACTCAACCTCAAAATGGTATTTTAGATGTATTGCCTTCAGGCTGTATCGTCTATACACCAGATGATTTTTATGTTGGTGGTGATTCTTATGTTTATACGGTTGTAGACGATTGTGGAAGCTCAGCTCAAGCAACAGTAAATATCAATATTATTGACGATTCTAATGATCCGCCAAATGTTGAAGTGGTTGAGTACTGTGTAAATCCTATAACACCAACTATTATTTGTCATGAATTTACTGATCCTAACGGAGATGGTACAATGATAGCTGAGACTAACTCTTTGTTTGATTGTAGTATTACCATTCTTAATGACTCTTGTCTGAGATATACTTCTCTTCCAGGTATCATTGGAACGGATACCGTTACTTTGACTATTTGTGATGATCACAATCCGTCAGAATGTTCAATTTCTCAATTGGTTATTCACGTAGGATGTGAAGCACCAATTGCTAATAATGATGTCTTAATGCTTAATTGTGATGGCGCAATCTTCAATGGTCAAGCATTGGCAGGACAAACTTTTGATTTAGCTGCAAATGATTCAGATAATTATTACTGTTCTGATATGGTGGAAGTAACCATTGAAACAAGTCCAAGTGGTGGTGTTTTGTCAGGCGTTGGAAACAACAGTTCTTATACATACACACCAAACGATGGATTCTTTGGAACAGAAGTAATTAATTATACTATGTGCAATGCTTGCGGAATGTGCAGCACGGCATCATTAACCATAGAAGTTGAAAACTGTGTACCAGATACTGAATGCAACCCTGTATCAGCTATTTGCACACAAGAAATAACACCAACTCCTATTTGTGTTGAGTTCTGTAATTTATCAATGAATAATAATCCAGAATTTTACTTAATAAACAGTTTATACAATTGTAGCTTGTCATTGACAGAGTTCCCTTGTATTGTTTATACAGCCGTTCCAGGATTTATTGGAAATGAGCTTTTGGAATTAATTGCTTGTGATGATTTAGGTATTTGCGATACAGCATATGTCAACGTTACAGTTGGAGAATGTACAGAATTAGAAGCCATAGATGATGTTTATACCATCGCTCACAATGAGGCTACCGCTTTAGATATAATGGCTAATGATCACGGTAGCAACTTTACCTTAGATGATTATACACAGACCGTTAATGGTACATTGACTGCTGGAAATGGTGGTCTTATTTATACACCAAATGACGGTTATGTAGGAGAAGATAACTTTACTTACACTATCTGTGATGCTGCTGGAAATTGCGATGACGGAATTGTCTACATAAGCGTTTCTGCTGCTTGCAATAATGTATTTGATGAATGCACTGCACCATTTACGAGTGTATCAATTTGCCCTGATTTCTGTGGCGATGTTACTGGTTTCACTATAACAGATGTTACCAATAATTTAGCAAGTAATATAGAAGTAACAGAGGCATTGTGTTTTGACTATACACCACAAATTGAAGCTGGTTTAGATACCATTGTTGCCACTGCTTGTGCTCCAAATAATGTAGATTGTGCTACGGTTTATATCGTTATGGACATCGTTTGTTCTGAGCCAATAGCGGTTGATGATTACGGAGTAATGCTTCAGGAATATGGAAGCATTTCAATAGATGTTTTATTCAATGATGAAGATGCCTGTCGCAATCAATTGACGATTGCAGCAGTTGGAGATGCACCAAATGGAACGGTATTCCAAGTTTCTGACGGTTCTTTGGTTTACGAACCAAATCCAGAATTTGAAGGCGAGGATTCGTTTGAATACACTGTTTGTAACGGTTGTGGAAACTGTGATGTTGGTATTGTTTATATAAATGTTCAGGCTGATGGTGCTTTTGCATTAGCAGTGGATGACAATGTGCAAACGCAACAAAACAAGAGCGTCCAAGTTGATGTACTTTCAAACGATGTTAATTTGAATTTCTCTGTAAATATTGAGAACTGGACAAACCCTAGAGAGGGTAGTGTGTTGTTGATGAATGAACAAGAATTTGTTTATAAACCAAACCTTAATTATGCAGGGATAGATAGTTTCGATTATGAAATTTGTGTAGATGGATTGTGTGACCAAGCAAGAGTATTTGTAGAGGTGCTAGAAGATGGAACGACAGAAATACTAGCTCCTGGTGCAGAAGATGATTTTGCCAACACCAATGAAGGGCAAGCGGTCATTGTTGATTTGACTAGTAATGATGCTAATATTGGAGAGAATCCATACATCAGTATTACTGCAAATGTGGCAGATGCAGGCATCTCAATCAGTAGCGACGGAACGATCACTGTTACTCCAGTTTCTGCATTTATAGGAACGATTACTTTTGATTATGAAATTTGTAATGATAGTGGATTGTGTGATGTTGCAACGGTAACCGTGGAGGTAAGACCTGCTGGTACAGTGGAAGATGCACCACCTATTGCTGAAGATGATGAAGCGACTATCTTGTCTGGTGAAACAATTAATATCGCTGTTTTAGCAAATGATAGTGATCCACTTGGAGGATTGTTAGAGGTGACAATCATTTCTGGCACAGAAAATGGTACAGTGAATGTGAATGGAGACAATACAGTTTCCTATATTCCAAATCCATCGTTTATTGGAACAGATATTTTCCAATATGAAATTTGCAACGAGGCTGGCTTGTGTGCTTCGGCAACAGTTACAGTTACAGTAGAAGATTGTGAGCTTAGAATTCCTAATGCATTCTCACCAAACGGAGATAGCAAAAACGATTTGTTTGAAGTAGTTGGATTAGAATGTTTTGATTCTGCTGAAATTCAAATTTTCAATAGATGGGGCAATCAAGTTTATGAATCTGATAGATACGATGATGCTACAAACTGGTGGAACGGAAGAACGGATAATGCTGGTTCTGAATTACCAGAAGGAGTTTATTTCTTTGTGTTAAAAATCGCCAATAGAGCACAAGATCCAATCATTAATAAAGGATATGTAAACATCAAACGATAAAAGCGAGTGTAAAGGGGAGATTGTCTTTTTAAGCGTCTCCCTTATTTTTTACCTCTATTTTATTTAATGAATTATCCAAAATTTAATAAAATTATAGCTATGAAGAAGTTAATGTTTTTTATTTTTGCGTTGATAACAATTGGTCAACTTAATAACCAAATAAATGCACAACAAGATGCGATGTATACACAGTATATGTTTAATCAAATGTTGTTAAACCCTGCTTATGCAGGAACATCTGAAACCATTAGTGCTACTACATTTTATAGAAATCAGTGGACAGGTTTTGATGGGGCGCCTACTACTTTTTCTCTTGGGCTACACGCTCCATTTTTTAGAAGAGTAGGTTTGGGAATAAATTTTGAAAGTGATGCAATTGGACCTATTAGTACTTTTAAAATTTCTGGAAATTATGCTTATAAAATTCCATTAAAGTCTGGCACAATTTCAGCAGGTATAAAAGCATCAATGATTAGTTATAATGCGGATTTCTCAGATGTAGAAACCATCGAGGCTGACGATATTGCCTACCAAGAAAATGTAAATAAATTATTACCAAATTTCGGTTTAGGTTTATATTACTATAATGAAAACTTTATGGTTGGATTTGGTATGCCAAGATTATTAGAGAATAATTTATCTGATTCTGAAGACGTTGGCATACAAAGAATGTCTGCTTTAGAAAGACACTATTATGGTATTGCAGGATTTGTAGCACCAATTGGACAGCAATTTAAAATTAAGCCTACTTTATTGGCTAAATATCAAGCAAATTCTCCAATGGAAGTAGATATTAGTACACACTTGATTTACAACGATTTAATATGGTTTGGGGTGTCATATCGAACAAATGCTTCCGTAAACTTTAATTTAGTTTATCAAGTCAATAATCAGATTAAAATAGGCTATGCGTACGATTATGCGACCACTAGAATAGGTCAATATAGTAGTGGAAGCCACGAAATTATGATGTCCTACGACATACTTCAAAATAAAGGCAATAGAATAATTACTCCTAGGTACTTTTAGTTTAATTAATGGGTAAATCATTGATTTCTATAAGAGTAATATATAAATTATTGGAATACAAAAAGTTGATTGATAAAGACACTCTATAAAAAAAAGTAAAAATTATTTTACCTAGAGTATAATTGGTACGGTAATTGCAATTTATAGAGAGGAGAAAAGTGCGTTCTTTCAAATACTAAAAAAGCAGGGTGCAAGTAGCAAACGAGATTTAATGGACTTCCTCAACGAACTTCATAGCTTGGCGCATTACTTTTTTCCATATCCCGTTATAGTTCTTGTTCCCTGCCCTTTATACAATTAGATAAATTGTGTAAAAAATAATTCTGCTTTTTTCATTTGTTTTTCTACATTTTTGAAAATGTGAAAAAAAAAAGAATGTAAAAAATCCCCTTATTATACAAAGGAAAGGCAGGGTCACGCGATTACTAAAGATACTGATAGAGACCCTTCATAATACTTCATAGCTTGGCGCATATCATTATTATTATTTCTATCCCCTTCGGAAGTAATTAGACCCTGCCCCCCTTTTGTTTAAAATGCATTTCACCTTAATTGGCGGAATGCATTTTTTTGTTTTATGACTTTGTTTAAATGCAGCAGTACTAGCTATAAATTTAAGGTTTGATAATGCTCTACGCTCACTAACGCACTATCTCCACTATGCCTAACTCAAACGCATTTATTCTGTTAGTACTCAATAAATTTTGTTAATAATAAGATTCAAAAGAAATGAATCTACTTCTGGTTCCATTCATCATTTCGAGAGGAATCCTTGCTTGGCTAAATATTTTAAAAGTTATAAATCTTGTTCTCGTTTATAAATCCCAAATTTTGCTTTTTTTCTCTTCAGCAAACTTTTTCATATTCATCCAAAAAGCCAAAACCATATAAAGAATGATTGGCGACCAATTGGCGATGAAGGTTGCATAAATGAAAAATAGGCGCACATGATAAGAAGCAATACCTAGTTTTTTACCCAAGTATGCACAAACCCCAAAAGCTTGAGGTTCAATATAAGTCCTTATTTTATTGATTATATTGGTCATAAATAATGGGTTTTTAGGGTTTTGCCATTACATTTTTACTTTATTCCATACAATAATAGTATTTTATACGGTTTTTTTCAAATATAAGTGCATAAAGAGGTAAAATTTTAACTAAAATTTTCAATGTGAGAATGCGAGAATGCAAGAATGCAAGAATGTGAGAATGTGAGAATGCGAGAATGCAAGAATGTTTTCAGGTGCTGATGCCACAATTTTTTAATGGATGTTATTGCCGCAGCTTGCTAATAATTGCATCATTCATATATTCTCGCATTCTCGCATTCCTGCATTCTTGCATTCTCGCATTCCTGCATTCTCGCATTCTATCAAAGAAACACAGTCAAATAAATACAAATTTGATTTTTTTCATTATCTTGTACGATAGACAATAGAACAACCTTAAATTTTGATTAACCAGCACATTCGATGAACGATAATTCCCCCATTATTCGAATAAAAGAAGAAAGCTTTGAAAACAATGAATTTCAAATTTCTGTAAGTTTTCCGCATGTAGATTCAACAGAAATACCGACTTCTTTACCGAATCCTTACGATGCTAAAACAGATAATTTGTTTGAGCGATATTTTGAACACTACATTTCATTGCCTTCCAATGATGTACCTTTTAAAGAGGTTCATTCTAAAATAGAAGACTACGGAGAACAATTATTTCAAAGCATCATTAATGGAAACAATGAAATTTATCGCAATTACCAGAACATCATTCAAGACTATGCGCCTGAAAGTCTGATAGTGGAAATTGTTGGTAAAAGCTCCGAATTTCAAGCAATTTATTGGGAGAGTTTTAAGCAGCCTGGAAAACCTGCACTCGCAGAATGTGGAGTGATTTTTAGAAGGAAAAACATTAAACACTCCAATACAAAAGCAGCGGTAAATGAATCTCCAACGGTGAACCTACTCATCGTAACGGCTCGTCCAAATGAAGACCACGATGTGTCTTACAGAACGATTCAACGCCCTTTGATTGAATTGATAAATAGGGCAAAACTGAAGGTGAAACCATATATTCTTCGTCCTGGAACTTTTGAAGCTTTTGTAAAGCATTTAGATGAGGTGGGTGCAAAACATTACCACATCATTCATTTTGACTTGCATGGTGGACTTTTGGATTATGAAAGCTATTTGTATTGTTATACAAAAGCTAAAAAGGCAGATTTCAACCATCAACTTTTTGAAACTAATTTGTTTAAGGGAACTTACGCGCTAAAAGAATTGGCGGAGTTTGAAGACAAAAAAGCTTTCCTCTTTTTTGAAAGCGATGAAAGAGGAACGGCTGTGGCTGTCGAAGCTGGGCAGTTGGCAGAAGTATTGGAACAGAACCAAATTCCAGTGGTGATTTTAAATGCCTGTCAATCTGCAAAGCAGGATAAAAGTGCGAATGAAACCAGTTTGGGGAGAGTTTTGATACAAAAAGGTCTTCAACTGGTTTTGGCGATGCGTTATTCTGTTTCGGTAACTGCTGCACAAGTGATGATGGAGAAATTGTATAAAGAACTCTACAAAGGAAAGGAAATAGAAAAGGCGATTGCGCTGGGAAGGCAAGAACTTTATCGAGTAAAAGAACGGAGTGCTGCCTATAATACCAAAATTGAATTGGAAGACTGGCTTTTGCCTGTGGTTTACCAAAATGCTGTACCTGATTTTAAGCTACGAGAATTTAGCGATGAGGAAGAAGAAAAATTTATTGAGCAAAGAATCATTCCCACTTCAATTCAACAGCATTTACCCTATGGGTTTTTTGGACGGGATTTGGATATATTAAAAATAGAAAAGAGTCTTCTTCGTAAAGGAAACATACTGTTGTTACAAGGTATGGGCGGAGCAGGGAAAACCACCTTGTTAAAATATTTAGGCAATTGGTGGCTGCAAACAGGTTTTGTAGAAAAAGTATTTTATTTTGGTTATGAAGCAAAAGCTTATACCAAAACCGATATTCTGACTCAAATTGCTCACGAAATTTACGATTCTGTAAGTTTAGAAAAATGGCGTTTGAAAAAAGATTTTGTCCAAGAACAAAATATTATTGAGGCACTCAAAACAAACAGCTATGCTCTTATTTTAGATAATGCAGAATCAATCACAGGTGTAAATTTAGCAATAAAAAACACTCTTAATAAGGATGAAAGGGTAGATTTAAAACAATTTATTGAAAAACTAAATGGTGGAGATAGTAAAATAATTATTGGTTCTCGTAGTGAGGAGACTTGGCTCAAAAAAGGTACATTTGAAAACAATAAACAGCTTTTAGGAGGTTTGGACAAAGCAGCAGCAGCTAATTTTGCGGATAAAATTCTTTATGATATTGGAATCACAAAATCCATTGTTAACAAAGACGAAGAATTTGAACAATTACTCAAACTCTTATCAGGTTATCCCCTTGCCCTAAAAGCTGTCCTTCCTAATTTAAAAAATAAAACATCTAAAGCCATTCTCAAAGAATTAGGAGAGGGTATAGGAGATTTGGATAAAGGGAATGCACAAGAGAAAACAGAAAGCATTATCAAATGTATAGAATATTCACATTCTAATTTGTCGGAAGATGCACAGAAATTACTAATGTGTTTGTCTCCTTTTGTGGGTGTGGTAAATTTAACGCCTGAAGTTATTAAAGTTTACTTTAATGAACTTAATAAAAATCCATTATTTGAAAACTATCCTTTTGATAAAATCAGCGAGGTAGTGGGGGAAGCAGTGAGAAATGGTTTTATGCAAAAAATTGAAACTGATTTGGCAATAAATATTTTGAAATTGCAACCCGTATTTACTTACTTTTTAAAGAATAAAATAGTTGATGAAAGTGTTGAATGTGTTTTAGAAGAGGCTTTTGTCATTTATTGTAATGAAATTGGTGATAGTTTTTATCCTTATATAAAATCTAAAAATTCGCAAGAACAACAAATTGGTTACTTCCTATCAGGTTTGGAATTTGAAAACTTATACAAGGCTTTATTTCTACAATTAAAAAAGCTAGGAAGTATTATTAAATTAATAATTCTAATTAAGGAAATTTTAATAAAAAAACAATTACACCCACAACTATTGGGAGTAATGAATGAGGTCTATGGAAAAATGCAATTATATGGCAAGGAAAAATTGGAAAATAAAATAGGCTTAGAACTTATTAGTGTTTTAGATATAATTGCTAATGCTTATTTTGCATCTAATCTATTTTCAAAGGCTAAAGAAACTTGGTTAGAATGTGTGTTTATTTTCGAACAGAATAGGATTGCTAAGAAAGAATTCAATATTATGCGAGGAATGTTATATGAATCTTTAGGAAATGTTTTCAATCAAGAAAAAAATTACTCATCTGGTAAGGAATATTATCAAAAGGCATTGGCAATTTATGATAAGCCTAACAATGTTTATAACAAAGCAGGAATATATTATAACTTGGGAAATGTTTCAAATCAAGAAAATGATTATGCTTCTGCAAAGGAATACTATCTAAAAGCATTGGACATATATAAAAAGTTCAATAATGTTCGCGATCAAGCGGAGGTATATCAAGTTTTGGGAATTGTTTCAAGCGAGGAAAAAGACTATGTATCTGCAAATAAATATTTTCAAAAGGCATTGGCAATTTGTAAGCAGTTTAAGGATGAGAATAAAGAAGCACAGATATATCACAATCTGGGAATTGTTTTAAGGGGTGAAAAAGACTATAAATCTGCTAAGGACTATTATCTAAAAGCATTAGCAATTTATGAGAAATTTAAAGATTTTCATAGCCAATCAAAGATATATCAAAACTTTGGTGTTGTTTCAAATGATGTAAAGGATTATAACTTATCAAAGGATTATTATCAAAAGGCATTAACAGGATATTTAGAATATAAAGATATTTATTCCGTAATACAACTATTAGGAAATGTATTGAACTTAACCAAAGAAGCCGAACCAAAAGCCTTTACACAGTCTTTATTAGATCAAACAAAAAACACTTTTAAAGACAACCCAGAAATACTCAAAGCATTAGAAATTATTCAAAAAGAAATAAATAAATTAGAAGAATGAAATTATGTCAAGACCCAGTAGTGAAAAAACTACACGAAATATTTGATGCAAATATTAAGAAAGTACCAGAAGAGCGTTTTCAGCCTTTATCTGTTATAACCCGTAGGGAAAAAGATAATAAATTTTGGGGAGATTTAGGAGTGATGGTCGATGGTGATATTATGGAATTGGAGAAACTGATAGAAAACAGTGGAATGGCAGGTGTGTCTGGTAAAATTACCAAGGAGGCAAAGATTGGAGTTGGCTTGGAAATTTTAGAGGGCTTTTTAAAAGGATTTAATTTGCCTGCTACCAGTATTTCTGAAAAATTTAATCGTGCGAAAAAATTGGCTTTTAGCTTTCAAAATGTCAATAGAAAATACATCGCTCCAGCCAATATAGTCAGTTTTTTAAAAGGCATTCCCTTAGACAAGGAACGCAGCGATGTACAAGACATTATTGATGGAAAAGTACAAATGTATGTCATAGATTCCATCATTACCAGCAGTGATTTTTCCATTCACGTTTCCCAAAGCTTGGATGTAGGAGGCGCCATAGACATTCCCGCCATAGAAGGAATTGTAACCACCAATCCCAGCGTTTCCTTTAAAAAAGACAGCGAATCCACCGTTTCTTTCAAAGGTGACAAGTCCCTAACCTTCGCCTTTAGTTGTTTAATTTGCGATGTTGACAAGGCAGGACGAATCAATTTTCGCCCCAAGTCATTGCCTAGAAATACCTTTGAAAGAGGAACTGAAGAATTGGAACATTTTCATTTTTCGGAGGAGTTTGAGATGGTGGGGTTTGTATGAAATGTCGCATAACAATGGGAATTTACAAAACATTTTTATAAAAAAACAGGGTAATTATTCGGTGCGACCGCTCTGCGGTCGGAAATTTTGGTTGGTCGTGTTTTTCTAACATACTTTGACCGCTCTGCGGTCTTTTTTATTGCATTTATTTCATATCAGGAGACCTCAGAGAGGTCCAAGTATGTTAGCCAAATAGATCATAATTAACCGACCGACCGCAGCGCGGTCGCACCTTCCAACATAACGGAATAATTATCAAATGGACATTGGATTAAAGGCGCATTTATGATCTTTAAAATTTATGATTCTGCACCCCAAAACTCCCCCACAAAACTCAAAATAAAATCATTAATGTACTTTTTACCTTCATCAGATTTGCGAACGACTAAAAAATGAGTCCTTTTTAAGCCATTTTTTCCAATTTTTTTATAGACCAAATCATTGGAAATTTTGAAGGATTTTAATGCCCATTTTGGCACGCATAGAATTCCGAAATTTGCGTTGACCATTTCCAACGCGACTTCTGTGAGAGGAACGGCTGTTATTTTGGTGGGAGTGATTTTATTTGGTTTTAGAAATTTTTCATAACCTTGATTTGTTAGTGCAATAAGTTGACAAATTTCTTGGGAAATTGACAGAATTTATGTAAATTTATCCTAATCAAAGGTTTAAAGCGATGAATAAACGGCTCGATTCAGAAAAGGTAGAATTAATTGAAAAGATAACTGCGCTTACATCAGTTGAGGAAATCGAAAATGTAGATAAGTTCATTAGACGTATGCAAATGAATCAGGAACATATAGGAGTCTTTAAAGAAATGCGAGAAACAATCGATGTTGAAACTCTTAGAAAGGAACAGAATTTCAAGTCGTTTAATAGAGCAAGGTTTGATGAGCTTGCAAGCCAATTAGACATTGAAGAATCGCTAGATGAATTACTAGATTCACTTTCCAAATGAATTACCTTTTCGATACAAATATTGTTGTTGCTTATATTCGACAATCTAAACTCTCGAAAATAATTGACGAGAGATTTACCCCATTAGCATTTGGGAACAGTCCGATAATTTCAGTTGTTTCGGTTGGAGAAATAAAATCTTTAGCCATTCAATTTAAATGGGGTAATAATAAATTGATGACAGTTGAATCAATGTTGAATGAATTCCTTGTTGCAGACATTAATACAAAATCAATTGTTGAAAATATGCAGAATTGGATGCTTTTAGCCAAAACAAACTTCCAGGAAGTCCATTGAATGATTCAGCACGAAATATGGGAAAGAATGATTTATGGATAGCAGCAACAGCCTCGATTTTAAATGCTAAATTAATAACAACTGATAAAGATTTTAGTCATTTAAAGAATCAAATGATTGATTTAGAAATAATCGATACAAAATTTGATTGATTGACTATACTTATTCAGACTACCAAAATCACCCAATCAAAACCTTCTCCCCTAAAAACTTAGGCTGTTTCCCAACAATGAGATCCAAAACCATTTTGATGCGAGCTAATTTCTCTCTGAACTTGGTTTTTTTATCGTAGCGGTAGCTGACATCTTTGGCATTGTAGCCAATGGCATTTATGCCTTTGTTTTTAGCGATAAATATGGCTCGTTCATTGTGAAATTGTTGTGAAATGCATGTGATGCTTTCCTGACCAAAAACTTCTTTGCTGCGAACAACAGAATCCAAAGTTCTAAAACCAGCGTAGTCCAAGAAAATTTTTGATTCGGGAATGCCTCCTGCAACCAAGTCATTTTTCATAGTAGTGGACTCGTCGTATTCTGCGCGACTATTGTCACCGCTTACCAAAACATAACGAATTTTTCCAGCTCTATACAGTTCCAAAGCGGCATTGATGCGGTATTTATAATATAAATTCACGTTACCATTTGAGAGTGTTTTTATCGTTCCAAGCAATAAGCCAACCTTGTTTGCTGGGATGTCTTTGGTTGAATTATATACCTTATCCGCAACACTTCGCTCAATCAATACATTGGTTAGGAGTACTCCAATGACTCCCATTATAAAAAGGAGTATTAAGGTTGCCGATAATTTTAGAACTTTTTTCATTAAGATTGTGGTGTTGTTTATTTTAATAAATGCAATAAATGAACTTACTTTTTTTGATGGCTTTTAACTGTAGCTTTACTTATAACGACAAGATTGAAATAAAATTTTAAGTACCTGGTGTTTATTATTTCAACCAAAAAGCTACAAAGAACATAAAGAAGAGTGAAAAATTATTTTACCATAGAGAGACTCAGAGTTTCACAGAGTAGATAGTGCAATATACGCAAAAAAATATTCTCGCATTCTCGCATTCAAGCATTAAACAAGAAAAGCCCAAGAAGGAGAATGACCACCAACCTGAGCTTAAAAGATTATAAAAAAATATTCTTTTACTTATTCAAAATAAGTTTCTTAGTTACATGAGAATCATTAGTGTTCCATCGCAACATGTATATTCCATTTGCATATTGACTCAAATCTAAAGAAAGACTTGTTTCAAAATTGTTAGCTGGAATGGCATGACTTTCTAGTTCGCGACCCGATAAATGATAGATGGTTACAAACTGCTCCTCACTGTTATCAGTAGGCAAGTCAAGATTGAAAATGCCAGTCGAAGGATTTGGGAAAACTTTTAAATTTATTTCATCATTGATAATAGTAGTTTCATTTGCCGCCATTTTTGGTGCATCAGTTGAGCAGCTCCAAAGAATATTTGCTTGAGAAGCACTGAGACCATAAGTCGCAACACAATCAAAATTAGAAGCATTTGTACAGTAAAGTTGCCCTGTATTTAAATACAATCTACCTTGTGCATTTCCGTTGCAAGTTTGGTCTGCTCCAATGAAAATAAAGCTATAACCACCCAAATCATATTCAGCCACAAATGCAGAATTGCAACAGTCTGTTGGATCTATTAGATCAGCAAGCCACGGATAATCTGGGAAATTCAAGGTTTCTTCCTCTTCCGTCTCTTCCTCTGTTTCTTCTTCCGTCTCATCTTCTGTCTCATCTTCTGTCTCATCTTCTGTTTCACCACAAGACCACAATGTATTAGGTGTCACATTATCTAATCCATAAGCCGCAACGCAATCAAAATTAGAAGCATTGGTACAGTAAAGTTGTCCTGTGTTTAGATATAATTTACCTTGTGCATCTCCGTCGCAAGTTTGGTCTGCTCCAACAAAAATAAAGCTATAACCACCCAAATCATATTCAGATACAAATGCATTGTTACAACAATCTGCTGGGTCAATAAGATCATTAAGCCACTGGTAGTCTGGGAAGCTAAGGGCTTCTTCTTCTGTCTCTTCCTCTTCTTCTGTCTCTTCCTCTTCTTCCTCTTCTGTTTCTTCCGTTTCACCACAAGTCCAAATAGTACTGTAAGATGAATTACTCAAACCATAAGCTTCTAAACAGTTAAAGTTAGAAGCGTTGGTGCAATAAAGTTGTCCTGTATTTAGATATAAATTCCCTTGTACATTTCCATCGCAATCTGAGTCTGTCCCTACATAAATAAAACTATATCCACCAAAATTATATTCAGCTACAAATGCATTGCTGCAACAATCTGTTGGGTCAATGATGTCTGCCAACCACGGATGATCTGTAAATGGATTTTCGATTTCTTCAATTACTTCTTCAATACAATTAACATAAACAGCAGTAGAAGCAGGACAAGGACTTGTGAAATCAGCAGTAAAATAATCAAAAATAACTTTCTGACCTTCAAAGTAATTGAAATTCAATCCCTCAACAAAATAGGGATCTAGGATTGTGCCGTCTGTCATTTCAATAAAGAAATATGTTTGGTTATTGCATTGATTGAAGAAAATTTCACCTTCATTCACTAAATTACAATCAGTTGTTTCCTCTTCTTCCTCTTCTTCCTCTTCTTCCTCTTCTTCTTCTTCTTCCTCTTCTTCCTCAGTTGTATCATCACCTGTTTGATCTGCTCCAATACTTGGTGTTGCATCTCTCTCTTGATTATCAATGTCAAAGCTTCCTGCTTGTGTTGGATCACCAATTTCAAACAAGGCTGAGTTTGAAATGTGTAAGTCTGCATTTGTAACATCAGCATATTCTGGATCAAAACTAACGGAGTTACTGTCAAAACCAAAAGTATTTGTCCAATCTTGAAGTGTGTATGGAGTTTCATAACCAACAGTAATGGCATTGGAATTATTAGTATAATAATTGTTATAGTTAATATCCAAGCTATCCATATTTGATTCCATAAGATCAGGATTATACATACTTCGAATCTTAAGGGCAACACCATTCTCATAATAAAAATTATTATTTCTAATAGAGCTTAGTTTTTTGTTGGCATCAAAAAATAGTTCGAAACAATCACCATATGTATAAGTATTTGATTTAGATGCTAAATTATTGTTATGAAAATTTCCATAAATATTGTTTAATCTGGCAGCAGTTTGATCACCTGAAATGAAATTGTTATAGAAATGAGTCTCAAGGTTTTCTATTTCAAAATTTATAATAAGAAAATTTGCCGAGCTTGAATAGTTACCATCATCTTTGATTTGCGTATATGCATTTATTCCAACTTCTGCATTGATGATGTTTTTGCTGATGGTCGCATGATTGTTACTTAGTTCTAAACCTGTTCTTGTTTGGTCAATGATATTTTCAGAGAATGTAAATATTGACTTGGAAGCAATAAATCCATAACCATTATTATTGGAAAAATGATTTTGATTAATAGTTGCATCAGATGAACTTGAAAGGCACATTCCATCTCCGCCATTTGTGGAAGTATTGTTTTGAAACAAGATGTTGCTTGAATAAACAAAATTACAGTTTGTTGAGTTGGCATCGTCTCCAATTGTTTTTGAAGTAAAATGATTGCCAGTAACTTCAATACATTGGACTCTTTTAAAATACAACATTGTTTCATCACCAGTAAATGTTAAGTTTTTAATTTTAATGCCTTTTAAATCAGTGAAATTCCAGCCATAACTTTCAAAGTTGATAGTAACATCTTCTGGATTACCTGTAGCAGACTGAAAAGTTATTGGATGGTCGCAGTTGTTTCCTGGAAATGTGGTTAATGTTAATGATTCATCATAAGTTCCGCTGGCTAAATTGAATGTGACTGATCCAGTGACACCGTTGTTTGTTAGTGCATTTGTTGCTTCTTCAATTGTTGCAAATTGGTCATTAGGTCCACCAATACCATAGGTGTTTTCTAAGCCATTTGGTAAATCTAAAGCAGGAAGTGAAATAGTTAATGTGTCATTAGAGGTGTCAATATCGGTTTGACCATTTGGTTCGGAAGTCCAAATCTTGATTTCGTATTCAGTTTCAGTATCATAAAAAAAGTTGTTAAAATAAAGCTCTCTTTCACCATTGGGTTGTGATATACCACCGTATACTGTGTGAGATTCAACCAAAATACCATTTACAGACATATAAGCTTCTAATGTTTGTATACTGTTAGAGCTATTGTTTCTAATGAAAGTGATGATTCTATTTTTTCCATATGCAAAGTCATTATAATAACCTGTTGGACCTACATCAACATTTGCACAGTCATCTACAAATACAAAGTGTGATTCTGAAACTTGGTAAGTAGTCATTGGACCACCAGGTCCCCCACCTGGGCAACCCTGTTGTCTAGTCACCATTGCAGTAAAATTATACATAGTCGACTCTGTTGGATGGGCAGTTGTACTTGTCGAATTTGGGCTGTCTAAATTTTCAGAGGGTGTCCATTGTGCATCTTCAACTGTAGCAGGACTGACTAATAAATTACAATCGTTTATAGGTGGAGTATTGTAAAAAAGTATTATTTCATCATCAAGACATTTATGGTACGTTTTATCAGCTAAATAACCTTCTCTTTCTGCTACATTATAATCAAATATGAGATGGTTGTTGATTTTAATTTCATCTTCTCCGCCATTAATATTTATTGCTTCCACTAAAATTTCATAATTGGAATCTTCATCAAAATTATAATTTCCAATAACAAAATCTACTTCTTCGTCTTTCTGAAGGTTTAAATTTGATGCCACATATGGAGGTTGTGCAAGGCCATTTACAGACCAAATAACTTCAAACGCTCTAATTATACTATTGCCTTTGTTTCTAGCATTTATGTCTATTGGAGAATTGCCAGAAACAACAGGGTTCTGTGGTGTATTAAATTTTGTTAAAGATAAATCTAATTGATCTGAAACTTGGTCATAATAGATGCTTATAGTATCGTTACTTGGGTTTAAATCTGTTTCTCCATTTACTTTTGCAATCCAAGCTTTTATTTCATAGGAAGTATTTTGCTCAAAATTGTATTGCCCAAGTACTAAAGAAACTGGGCGTGAATAATTTGAAGAAGCAATTGCAATTGGATCATCATCAAAAGTATATTCATTTTGCATGATGTCATTTACAGACCATTGAATTTGTGCATCAAACAGAGTGCCTTCATCAAAATTTTCTATTGCAACAGTAACATCTATTATTCCTTCTGTCAATGGATCTGTTGGGGTAATAAATGCATTAAGTCCTGCATCAGTACTTATTCCGCAGTCTTCTACTACTACCATAAACATTCCATTTCCACTCTGATATCCAGAATAATCATTTCCAGAATAACTACCTGTATATGTAGTTGTTTCTAGTGGGCTTACATTTATCGCTACACAATCATAGCAACTGGTTGGGTTTGGATTGAAGCTATAGCTGAATGTATTATATGAGTCTGGTGCAACAGGTGGCGCGCCAATTGATCCCAAATGGAGACGTGCTTTTTCACCTGGGCAAATAGTATCCATAATTGGACAGCCAGGAGAGCCAGATTGGTAGATGTCACAATCAATTTGTGCATTTATAAATTTCGATGTACAAATTAAGAGTGTAAATGCAAACAATATATTTATTTTACAGAAGGCTGCTTTTGTGTTCTTAGACATATTCATATTTTAAGTTGTGATTTTATTTAGGAATAGCTCATTAATAAGTTTCCAATTTGAATAAGTTATTTTGATTTTCTGCAAGGCATTTTTGACGGGGCCGACCTTCGGGGAATAGCCGAGCTACCGAGTGTCGGACCATGTGTGAAAAATAACAGCATCGGCTGCCGCTAGCAGAAAATTAAAAGAACAACTTCAAATTGGACAGTTATTACTGAACTGTTCCTTTATGAAATACATAACTAACCCGTTTTTTATTTTTTAGAAATCAAAAATAAAATTCTAATAAATGAATCATTGCCTAAACCAAAAGAGGTTTACGATTCAAGTCGAAGCGTTTTGTAATTTAAATTATTTAAACAAACTTAATGAGGCCTTCTGTCTTGCTACAAGCTCTAATTGTTGTCTAAAATCTAGATTACTACATGCTTCAAATAAAAAATTTGAGATAGTATGAGTTGAACCAATTGTTTGGTTCGTTGGTACTTCATTGAAAAATCGACATTTTTTTATATACTTAAGAGTATGAACTAATCGTCTTCAAGAATATTTTACCGTATACAGATAAATATAAACTAAATTATACATTACTGTCAAGTTTTTTTGAAAAAAAATTTTAAAAAAGTTTTTTATTGAAAAAAATGTTGTATTGACAGTTTTTTGAATATGAATTTTAGGACGGCGAGAATCATTTCCACTCGCATCGGGCGTATTTTCGCAAATTGAGGCTCTCCGTCGTGACTTTCATCCTCCACGCTTTCCAATCTTTTAATGCGAGAATGCGAGAATATTTCCTGCGCGTATTATCTGCTCTGTGAAACTCTGTGTTCCTCAATAGTGAAATAATAAGGAAAAATTGGTTTTTGTCCTTTGTGTTTTTGTGATAAAAACATCCAGTAAAGCATTCCCGCATTCAAGCATTCAGGCATTCAAGCATTCAAGCATTCAAGCATTCAGGCATTCCCGCATTCAGGCATTCTCGCATTCAAGCATTCTCGCATTCTCGCATTAAAAAAGACCCAGAATGCAACAAAGTATAAAACTTGCATCCTGAGTCTTTATATAAAGTAAGTAACTTGTAAGTTATTTCATGTTAAAGGCGGCTATTTATTCAAAATTAGTTTTTGGGTAAATGTAGAATTATAAGTGTTTAATTTTAGAATGTATACACCGTTGGAATAATTGCTGAGGTCTAATTGCATATTGACGTTAGCGTTGTTAGCTGGAACAACAAAATTTTGCATTTCTTTACCAGCAATATTATAAACAGAAACGAATTGTTCTTGGTTTGTATCAACTAACAAATCAAGATTGAAAATACCTGTTGACGGATTTGGAAATGCTTGCAACTCTATTTGATCTACAGTAGAAACCAACCTCGAACCTTCACCAGAGCAATTCCAAAGTCGTCTTCCAGCAGAAAAGCTCAATTGGTAAGCATCCAAACAGTTAAAGTTTTCTGAATCAGTACAATAATGTTGACCAGTATTGATGTATAGTTTTCCATAATCATTTTGATTACAACCATCTTCTGGCACTAAATAAATAAAACTATATTCACCAAAATTAAATTCGATAATGGAACTTGCAGCACAGCAATCTGTCGGGTCAATTAAATCTAACAACCACGGCATTTCTGGAAAGTTAGGTGTTGTTTGTTCTGGTTCGTCTTCATTATCACTACATTGCCAAATAGTATTGTATGCCTTTGTTTCTAATCCGAATGCTTCAAGGCAATTGTAGTTTTCACTATCTGCACAATAAAATTGTCCTGTATTAATATATAATTTTCCTTCTTCTAATTGACCGCAATCTTTATCAGGTTCGATGTAAATAAAGCTGTATCCACCCATATCATATTCTTTGATAATGGCATTATTGCAGCAATTCTCAACATTTACAATATCTGTCAACCACGGGAAATTTGAAAAATCTGGTGGTTCTGGTTCTGTATAACCAGGGCATTTCCAAACGGTGCTAGTTGGTCTTATTTCTAAATTAAATGCTTCGACACAGCTAAAATTTTCGGTGTCTGTACAATAAAACTGACCAGAATTAACGTAGAGCCTACCAGCTTCGGCTTGCTCGCAATCTTTATCAGGTTTGATGTAAACAAAACTGTATCCACCCATATCGTATTCTTGGACAATCGCATTTTCACAACAATTATTTAGATCAATAATATCAGCCAACCAAGGAAGGTCGCCAAAGTCTGGAGTTTCTGGCTCTGGATCATGACCACATTGCCAAATGATTTTCGCTTGGCTATCGTTTAATCCATAAGCTTGAGTACAATTGAAATTGTCTGTATCTTGGCAATAAAATTGACCAGAATTAATGTATAGTCTGGCATTTTCAAATTCACTACAAGTATAGTCTGGTTTGATATAAATGAAGCTATATCCTCCTTGATCGTATTCCAAAACAGTTGCATTTTCGCAGCAATTGTTTTCAGCTATAAGGTTTTCCAACCAAGGTAATCTGTCGAAAGTCTCATCTTGAGAATAAGTAATTTGTGATAAACACAAGAATAGTATAAATGCGATAGGAGTGCATATACCTTTTCTGTAAAATAGTAGTTTTTGACGCATGGGGTTGTTTTTTAGTTAATAATATTACATAGTTATCTCGTTTTTTATTTTAGTAAAATAAAATTCAGTGGAATCAAAATATGATTTAAAATAGAATTAGCTGATGCTAATCTAGGCCAGAGAATCATAGGAAGTCATAAACTAAACCTTTGGCATTACAAACTCTATTAAGATTTATAACTGTTGGCGCAAAATCATATTATCTGCATCCAATAATGCAGTGGAACCAAATTGATTCAATGTAAATATGTCATTAAAAGCGAATTAAGCTTGAAGATTTTTATATAATTGATTTATATTTTAGTGCTGTAATTTATACGATTAGACCTCTATACTTATCGCTTTTAGAATTAAAATTACATATAGATTACTCAAATATAGTAGTTTATCAATATATTGTCAAGTGTTTTGTGAAAAATATTAATTTTTTTTTCAAATCTTTTTAATATAGCTATACTTGAATTTTAAGGATAACTCTCAAACATAACGTTTTAGATTAAAGCATTTTCAATGATCGCAAAGCTTTTTTTGTTGCAGTCAATTTCACTATTTATGCCGTAAGGAATGGTGAAAGTTGGGCAGGTGTGTCCAAAGTCCATTCCAGTTACAATCGGCAATTTATCTAGACCTTCTTCTTCTTTGATTACTTTTAGTAGAATGTCGTCATACTCTTTTGCGTATAAATCATCGTAAGGTCTGGCAACAATTAGACCAGCAATATTGTGCAGGATTTTGGAAGCTGCAAAACTTCTGATAATCCAGCTAAAATTCTCTGGTTTCATTTTTATCTCAGAAGTTTCTATAAACATTATTTTACCTTTCCAATCGTCAGGCTTAACCCATACATCAGTATCTTTTAACCATACCAAAACGGATAAGCAGCCACCTAATAATGGACCTTGAGTAATGCCTTCACCCTGTAAAAAACGCCAGCCACTGCAAGGAATTAATTTGCGGCTTATGCTTTGATTTTTTATTTCTTCCCACTCCAACATTTCTGATGTCCAGCCATCTTTATTAGGAAGGATGATTCCATTGGGCGAAGCGTTGAATAAACTAGCATTTATATCATCAATTTGATATTGGTGCATACCACCGTTTTCGGCAAACCCAGTCAAAATAGATGTTCCATAGAAAGAAGTTACACCAGCTTTGTAGAAGCAAAAATGCGTGACGGTTGTATCTGAGAATCCAAGAAAAATTTTGGGATTGTTCTTGATGGTTTCAAGATTGATATACGGAAGTGTTCTGATGCTGTCTTCCCCACCGATGTTTGAGAAAATGGCTTTGATGGTTTTGTCTTCCAGTGCTTCCATTAAATCATCGGCTCTTGCTTGAGGGTTTTTGTAAATCCAATCGGCAGATTTTAGTGCATTTGTGGTTTCAATGACTTCTAAGCCAAAATTATCCTGCAACTGTTTTTTGCCAATATTGTATCTAGCTGGAATGTCTCCTGTACCTCCCCAAGAAAGTGAAATGGTTGCAATTTTATCTCCTCTTTGTAGTTTATTTGGTTTTATCATAAGGCAATCATCTTGTTGAAAAATTACTTCCGAAAAAGAGATAACTACAAAAGAGTAAAGATAGTTCCAAGTTTAGAAGAAAATATTTTACTGATTGATGAGTTACAAAAATTGTGATTGATATGAATTTAACCACTAATCCATAAATGCTGTTACGGTATTTAGCCACTCTGTTTTACTACTTGAAAGATAATTTTCGTGAGCTGATTTTTTTAGTAATTTTAAAGTTTTTTCACCAGCTAAGTTCTGGAAAATTGCATCTGTTTCTTCCTGTGTAACTCGTTTGTCTTTTGTGCCATAAATGAGCAATGTTGGAACCGTGATCTTTTTGGCATATTCTATTGGGATGTGGTTAAATGGATTGAAACCACTTTGGATTCCTCCATAGAATAATAGAATTTCTGCAAAAGGAAAAGTAGGCAAACCCATCGCTTCAAATCTTTTTCGAGTAGTTTTGAGCAGACTTCCAAAAGGACATTCAATGATTAATTTGTCTGCTTTTAGATCAAATTCGCTAATGGATTTCATAATAGCAGTTGCGCCCATTGAGGGAGCGAAAAGCGTTATTTTGTCATTTGGGAATCGGTTTTTTATGTAGTCAAAAGCTTCTTTTACATCTCGACTTTCTTTATATCCAATAGTTGTTTCGTAGCCTTCTGATCCACCACTGCCCATAAAATCCATCATCAAAGTTGAATACCCCATTTTATTAAATTCATCGGAGTAATTCAGTATGCCTGATTTATTACTGGAGTATCCGTGAAACAAAATGACCACGCCTTTGTGATTTTCTTTTTCCACAAACCAGCCCTCTAATTTTTTATAACTTTGAATTTGGATTGTTTCAAAATCACCAGATGGTTTTTTTGCATTGATGGGTTTGGGAATGCTGATTCCCATAAAGAGTGTTTGCAATTTTTGACCAATGCTTAAATTTTCAGGTTTGGATGATCTAACTCCCTCTTTTGTGAAATGGGTAAATTTACGTGCGTGGTTACATGAAATCACATTTCCCATAATAAATAGGAAAAGTAAAAACCATAATATTTTTCTCAGATATTTCATGTTTCAAAGCTTCATTGAAGTTACCATTTTTATTCATTCTTCGTGTTTCCCTTGCATTTTTAGCACATTCTTTGCTTGCACAATATGTCGATGATTGTGATAAATGACTACTCTAAAAGTATCGCCAAGTTTCAGTTTTAGCCAGCTAGAAATGGTGATGTTTGTTTTGGTTTTATTTAGACTTACCTTATTTGATTGGTTTAATAAGTCCAAAGTCTTTTTTTGAAAGTCAATAAAATTTTCTAATACAGATGTATCTAGTTTGCTACCTACAGGATTTTTGTCCTTAAAGGTTTTCATTTTGTTTATTTTTTCTCTAGGAAGCATTGCCTTAGAAAAGTAGTTGCCTAACATTCCACTTTTAAAAGTTGCTTCGTGTTTTGATTTGCTGTCTTGAATTTTTAGTTTGATTTCAGGAATGTAAAATTGACTGTATAAATTTAAATGTTCAATACATTCCAAAATGCTCCAACTATCAGAATTTGATTTCCAGTTGAGTTGCTCAATAGATAGTTTTTGAAATTCTTGAACTTCCAGCAAGTTTTGCTTGGTTATCTCTGTCAATTCTTCTATTAAGATGCTTGTTTTAATTTTCATTGTCAATATAAATATAGGTTATTATCTAAACAAATGGACTGTTTTTTGGTTTTAAGTTTTTTATGGTCGTTCCTAATAAACTGCGGTAGAACCAGCCAGCGAGTATGTAAATATTAAAAAAAATGTGGCAATAGCAGCAGCAAACATTCTCGCATTCAAGCATTCCAGCATTCTCGCATTCAAGCATTCCAGCATTCTCGCATTCAAGCATTCCAGCATTCTCGCATTCAAGCATTCTCGCATTCAGGCATTCTCGCATTCAGGCATTTTTCAACAAATACCTAAAAAAACCTAAATATTCCACAACAATTGCTTGAGCTTTGAAAAGATAACCATAATCAGAAGGGTAGGGAACTCCTTGCATTTGTATGTCTAATGGATACTGTGAAAATAGGTAAAATGATCGACGAGTGTGATAATTTGAGGTGATGACTATTATATTGGTGAAATTATTTTCATTTAGAATTTCAAGAGAAAATATAACATTTTCTTCTGTGTTTTGAGAGGCTGTTTCAAGAATAATAGTCTCTTCGGAAATTCCATTTTTGACGGCATAATCTTTCATTGTATGCGCTTCGATAAATTGGTTTTGGACAGCTCCACCTGTAAATATAATTTTTGGAGCAAGCTCTTTTTTATACAAAGCAATGGCTTGGTCAACACGCGATTTTTGCAATGGACTGATTTCTCCATTATCAAGACTTGGATAGCCTAAGACAATAATTGCATCGGCAGGAGATAATAAAGCCGTTTCTTTCTTCAAAAATTTATTTGAAAAAAGAAAAAATACAATAATTGAGATTCCACAAATTAGTAAGAACACTTGCCATTTTTTCATGATAAATTTTGAGATGCTCTTTTGCTCCATTCTTCACGCAAAATACCAAAACTAATAGAATCATAATATTTTCCATCGACAATTCTTGCTTTGCGATACAATGCTTCTTGTTTCATTCCCAATTTTTGAGCCAATCGAATCATTCCAATATTGCCCGACCAACTTGTTAAGCCCAATCTGACAATTTCTGGATATTCATCAAAAAGTTCGTTTATCCAAATAGTCAATGCTTGAACACCGATGCCCTTATTCCAATAGTTTTCATTGAATATCACCACGCCTACTTCCATCCAAAATGTTTCGATGGATTTCCAATACCAATTTACTTCTCCAATGACTTTATCGGTATCTATATCGGCAATGATTTTTTTGTTTTGTCTAATGGATAAATCTTGGTTATTCTTTTTCGCAATTTGTATTTGCTCTTTTATATTATCGACTATTTCTCTAAGTTCATCCTCGGTTGCTTTTTTAAAATAGGGACCATTGAATTTGTGAAAATGCCTTTCAGGGAGATTCCAATAATAGTAAGCTTCCAAGTCAGTCAGTTTTATTTTTCGTAATTTGACTTTCATAGTTTTAAAATCAAATGCCATAATACGCCAAATTTGTCATTCAACCAAGTAAATTTTGTATTAAATCTGTGACTATCTGCTGGCATTAGATACTCACCTCTCTCTGATAAATTTATAAATAGTCAGTCAATCTCTTCATTTGCCACTCTACAGCGGTTTGTGGTTAAATTGTCTCAGGTTCATTCTCAAAAAAAACCTTAAAATTTACTCAAAATTTATTTATTGTAATAAAATTTAATATATTTACTTGATTAAATGCGTTAAAGTATTTGATATACAAATAATTTTAAAATGCGCCTTACCATTTTACTTATATTTATGATCAATTTGACCTCTTTTGCTCAGAATACAGAGCAATGGATTGTACAGCTATCTCCTAAGAGAAACAGTAATGATTTTGAAAATGATTTGAAAGCAAATATTCCTTCTTTCAAAATGCTTAAAACTTTATCTGCTGACTTGAATATTTATTTATATGAATGCAGTAAAAATGAAAGTGCAAAAGATTTTCTTCAGAAATCAAATAAAGTGATTTATGCTCAATCAAATAAGGAAGTGAGTTTGAGAAATATGCCTAATGATCCATCTTTTAATGAGCAATGGCAATTTGCAAATAGCGGTTCTAGTGGATGGATTGATGCGGACATTGATGCTTTGGAAGCTTGGAATATAACAACGGGTGGAACTACCTACAATAATGACACGATTGTCGTTGCAGTAATAGATGGAGGCATAAATTTAAACCATGAAGATTTGAAAAAAAATCTTTGGACAAATAAAGCTGAGATTCCAAACAACAATTTTGATGATGACAACAACGGTTATGTCGATGATGTATATGGCTGGAATTTTAAGTCTGAAACAAATGAAGTTGATAATAGAGGTTCTGGAAGTCGGCACGGAACGCCTGTAGCTGGCATCATTGGTGCGGATGGAAACAATGGGATAGGAGTTACTGGTGTCAATTGGAACGTTAAAGTTATGAATTTGGTGCATAGAGGTGATGAGGCAAGTGTAATTGCTGCCTATGATTATGTTCTTCAAATGCGAAAAAAATACAATGATTCAGATGGAAAAGAAGGTGCATTTATAGTTGTAACAAATTCTTCTTTAGGTATTGATTACGGACAACCTGAAGATTCGCCTTTATGGTGTAATATGTATGACGCTTTGGGAGAACAAGGTGTATTGAGTATTGGAGCAACTTCAAATTCAAATATTAATGTAGATGTAGATGGAGATTTGCCGACTACTTGTAAAAGTGACTATTTAATTACTGTAACCAACTCAGATAGTTATGATGCATTTGCATATGCTGGTTATGGTCCTGAACATATTGATCTCTCGGCACCAGGTTCTGGTGCTTACACAATTGCCAATAATGGTGATTATGATGTATTTGGTGGAACTTCAGCGGCAGCTCCTCACGTCGCAGGTGCTGTAGCATTGCTCTACGCTGTTCCATTGAAATTATTTGCAGATGGAATATCAACAAGACCTAAATTCATTGCAAGACAAGTCAAAGAATGTTTGTTGAATGGAGTAGACCCAATTGAAGAATTACAGGATATTACTCTTTCTGGTGGACGGCTAAATTTAAACAGTAGCTTAAGATTGCTTTTTTATAAATATAGAACCAATGATCCTGATTTAGGAGCGTCTGCATTTATTGAAGGTGTTTACCCTAATCCAGCTCGTGATTTTTTTAGTGTTTTTTTTAATATGTTAGAGGACAAACCAATTGAGTTTGAACTATACAATCCTGATTGGAAAATTGTCAAAAAGATTTCTTATCAGCATCTTGACTTAGGAATTCATGAGCAAGAAATCCAAGTGGGAGACTTGCCTGAGGGTCTTTATTTTTTTAAAATCAACCTTGGTGAATATTCTACTACTGTTCGTAAAATAGTTGTGTTTCCTAATTATTAATTCTGTATCCCTTAGAACGATTTTCCTTTCATTTAGCCACTAGTTGTTAACCTTTGACTGTTAGTTTTTGACCACTAGCCAAGATCAAGTAGGCAACAATCTAGGAGTAAAGTGCTGGTTATTAATCAATTATAATGTTTAAAAGGTGTCTTTCTAGGAAATTTCATTGTTTTTGGTTAAATTTTGATAATAAAGCTTGGTTTTATGTACTTTTTAGCTAAATTTATGGTTTGTTATATTATTGAATCTATAACTTACAAAACTTTCAATACTTATGAAAAAAATATTTTTAGCATGCCTTACTATGTGCGCAATATTTGCTTTTACTTCTCAAGAATCACAAGCACAAGACATAGTTGACTTTAGAAAAACTAAAATCCAAAAAGTTGAAACAGGTGTAAATCCAGTTGCTGCTGCAAAAGTTCAAGCAAAACAAGACAAGTTAAATGGTAAAACTTCTTTATTGAGAAGAGCTATTACGCCATCAACTTCAGGCAAAGTAGCTATCAACAATAAAAAAATTATTTACAGAAGTTTAGAGAGCAAGAAGTAATAATTGCTTCAGATCTGAGTTATGTATTTCTTGGACCAAATTTACCTTAGTACACTGTAAATTAAATACTGTTGAGTTAATTTGAGTGAAATTTGGTCGAGTATAAGGCGGAGGAGGTTATGAGCCATAGCCTAAGCTACGGCTGATGTTCTCCAACGAAGTACTCGATCAAATTTAGCCAAATTACCTGACAGTATTTATTTTGCGGTGTACTTATAAGCCTCTGTACACATTCCACGAATAGAGATTTGACTAGTGTAATTTCCAAACAGATTGATGTTTTTATAGTTGGATTTTAACTTTGCATTTATTTCAAACCAGTTATTGTATAATGTTGGAGTGTAAATTGGAATCCCTTTTTGCCATCTAAATATTTTGTGTTCCACTGGTTGCCCATCTATTTGAAAAATTTTGTTTAAATCTTTCATAACAAAATTTACCATTTCGACATCGTTTTTTTGTTGGAGCGTTCCGTCAAAATCTCTCATTATACACGTAAAGCTCAATAAGTCATCCGAAACAACCCGATGTTGAAAGATGCAGGAGTTGAATAAAACACCTAGAATATCGAGTTCTTCTTTCCTTGAAATTAAACAACCAAATCCCTCTTTGAAATTTTTAATCTTAGATTTTTCAAAAAAGAGCGTCATGCTCACATTGGAAGAGTATTTTATTTCACCAATGATACTGTTTAAATCTTCTTCAAAAAAATCTTTGGCAACATAGGCAGGCGTGCAAATGACAAATTGATCGTTTTGTTTGTTTTTGGGATCAATAGTCGCATTCAATTCGATATCATTACGAAGATGTTGGTGAAGTGCATTTATGAGTTCTTGCATTCCATTTTTAAAACTTAAGGTTCCAGGTATTTTAGCAGGATCTTTTTTTGAGTTAAATATGTTTTTAATGCCGCCCCAAGCAAGGGAGTTGTTTTCATTGAGCAATTTTGCAAGGCTGGGCATTGTTGCGGGAAAACTAAGTTCATTGGCAAGGCCGTTGTAAATCCCTAGAAAAGCAGGTTCCAATAAGTAATCCGTCATTTGTTTGTTGAAATACCGCTCACCAAAATCCCTCAAAGTCTCAGGCTTTTCTGGTTTGGAAAACATGCTTTTAAATATGGCATTGGAAAGCTCCATCATTTTCAAAGGCATTTGGCTGAGCTTTTTATCCCTAACCAAAAACCTCGCTTTTTTTCCCGCATTTGGTTCCAAAATATCTAAACCTAAATCTGTACACATACCAGTAAATGCAGGACACCACAAAGTGCCGTTAGCAGATTTTTCTGCAAGCCCATTTTGACATTTTTCCGTTCCTAAAATGCCACCAACTTTATCAGATTTTTCAAAAATTTTAAAAGGAATATTAGCCTTCTTTAAATGATAACCAAGCATAAGTCCTGAGATGCCGGCACCGATAATATTTATAGATTTGCTTTTGTTTAAATCTGTGCCAAGTACACTACTATTGAGGAATTGATATTTCATTTGGTAATATTACTTATACTCATAATAAGCATCAAGAATATCCGCTATGAAAGCAACCCATTCGTCTTGTTTTTCTTTATTCAAACTATAGCGGGTTTGATAATCATACCTTTTTTGCGTGTTTTGCCAATCTGTTAAAATATCTTTTGTAATGGATTCAAACTTTTTAACCTCATCACAGTCAAATGTATGTTCCCCTAATTTTTCTTTTAATTTCCTTGTAAATACCTCGGTAACATCAAAATGTAATTGTTCGTGAGCAAGGTAATGAGCAGTTTTCGCTTTTTTCTTCACCCAAGACTCATCCATCAGAAAAATAGATTTTACTGAATAGTTCAGTTTGCTATTCTCACATGAATATTTGTATTGGATAACGGAGGAAGTTATCGCGGCGATATCTTCATTCCAAGATTCAGGATCAGCCTGAAAATCGTCCCAAGACAGTCGGCGATTGGCATTCCAAGAAATTCTGTTTCTATCTTCATCACAAAAATCGTCCACCATCACTATTTTAAGATCATTGCTACAGCAACCTTCGTGAATAGTAGGAGTGCTGACTGCCGAAAAGCCAAAGATCAGTAAAGTAATAAGTGTGATTGATTTGATCATAATTGTGATTTACTATCTCAAAACGTTTTATATGTAATAATAGTTTAGGGAGTGGGAAAAAAACGCAAATTTTACATTTCAAATAAATATTCCTAGATTATTAATTTAGACGGCGAGTATCATTTCCAATTTTAGTGTCTCCCCGCTGCCCGCTGCAATGTTTTTATGTGTGCCTACAGAAGTTGGGCAACCGCAAGGGTTGCCCCTACAGGCACACATAAAAACATTTCCACTCGCATCGGGCGTATTTTCGCAAGTCTGGTTGCACTGTCGGAACGTTTATCCTCCGCGCTTCCCTTGCTTTTATTAATGCTTCAATGCTATAATGCTTCAATGCTTCAATGTTTTCTGGTGTTATTTGTATAGGCAAGGCTAGCCTTGTCTCTACTGTAAACGGATTGTGGTTCAGTTGCAAAATTGGTACGGCCCGAAAAAAATTGACAAATTCTGAGTTTATAATAATTTCATAAAAGTGAGAAAAAAATTTAGTAAATAGCTCAAAATCAAGATAAATCTTTGATTTGGAGCGAAGTTCTTTGATCAGG
>Ga0209187_1000294_pt1 | contig 100457 bp, 69 predicted proteins | sample BantaG_FD_187430 | JGI IMG/M metagenome (GOLD analysis project Ga0209187, IMG submission 187430) | Marine algal microbial communities from Bantry Bay, Ireland - BantryBay_4 metaG (SPAdes) (version 2) | ecosystem: Host-associated > Algae > Red algae > Unclassified | place: Bantry Bay, Ireland...
GCTCTAATCCGAATTCTATGGCTATCCACCTTTGAGCTTCTACGTAACTTTTAAATCCAACTTCACTGTCATTTACTCTCTGCGCTAATGCAGCATCTACTTCATCTGGTATGAGATAAGAATTCCTATTTCGCTTTTCTGGAAGTAATAAAGCTTTTAAGCCTCCAGACATATATGATGAAATCCATCTTTCTAATGTTCTAAGCGAAATTCCCAAATGACTACTGAGTAAATCCCTACTTTCATAAGTATTTTCTTGTATGTGAATAAATGCTTGTAATCGAGCTCTGTTCTTATTTAGCCTTTGACGTTTAAAAATCTTGCGTAGCTCTTTTTGACTTTCCTTAATTTTTAATTTTGATATTCTTGCCATCCCCTAAGATACAAATAATTACCGACATTTTAAAATTAAATTGGTATTAAATGATCTATTCAGTAGCTATAAAAAAAGCAGCCTTTTCGACAGAAGGCTGCTTTTTTATTTATGCTTGTATTCATTTATTTATTCGCCTTAGAATAATCATCAAAAGATATTTCCTTATATTTTTCCTCCTTGGCAAAAGTCAACTCTTGCATGAGCTGATCTACTTTTTTAAACCCCGGTGTGATTCTTATTCTAGCAAACTCTTCATCTAGTAATACAAAAGAAGGATATCCCATTCTATCATTGAGCATAGCTTTAGCCAATTGGTGAGCGCCTCGTCTTCCTGATTTTTCGAAGGCATAAGTATTGCCTTCCCATTCTATGGCTTCTTTTTGTTCTGCATCGAATTTAACAGCATAGAAGTTATCATTCATATACTTTACAATGGCAGGATCAGCAAAAGTACTAGAGTCCATTTTTTTACACCATCCACACCATTCGGTATAGACATCAATAAAGACTTTCTTAGGGTTATCTTTATTTTTCTCTATAGCTTCTTCCCAGCTCATCCAGTTTATTTTTTCTTCACTAGAAGTTGTAGACTGAGTCGTAAAAGAAGAACTCACTAACGCTATAAAGGAAACAATGGACAAGGAAACTAAATACTTCATTTTTTTAATTTTACTTACTAATCGATAATACCGAAATTTCTTATTGTATAAATTTAATACAAAACTATCTAAAGATGGTTAAGTAAAACTTAAGAAATGAGGTAAATGTATTTAGTCTTTAAAAAATATTAGTACTTCTGCATCTATATTATTGAGAAAGTTAGTTTCTCCACCGCTGCCAGTTAGAACAGTAAGTGTATAACTTACCTGTCCAGAAGAACTACCAGGATTGAAATTAGCGAGATAACCGAAGCTTAAATACTCTCCAGCAGGTATACTTTCATTAGTTTGAAAAATATGGAATTGAGGATTAGAGTTATCCAATGTCCAATATGAATTTTGCACATCGTAAGAACCTATTTGAGTTGCATTATCATCATAAGTGATACTAAGACTTGGATGTTTGGGAATTACAGCAGTGATCTGTCCAGAGCTTGGTATATCGTTCACTTCAAAAACTTTCGCATGAAATGCCATTAATGTATTCCCACTCGCTATTCCGGGAACGAAGGTCAGACTGGTGCTTAAGTCGGCATCTCCTGCAAGGACTGTAATTTCAAATTCACAAACTATTATTTCATTATCACTAGTGATTTCATAAGTCTGTATGGTGGTACCGAGAGGAAAAGCATCTCCTGATGTCAATCCACTACCATCAGTTTGCACGATGGTAGCTTCTGCATTATCACAATAAGGAGTCGCACTTACCTCATAAGTAACGACTGCGTCTAGTTCTCCTGCTACTACATTTTGAATTATATCTGTTGGGCAATTGTATAAATATTCCTCTTCTATTGGTAGCACGGTAATGTACTGCATATGATCTAATATTGTACCACATACATCTTCCGTCCAGTGATAGAAATAAATATTCCCACATTCTGCAGGTTCTCCTACTATCTGATTAAAAACAACAGTGCCACTCAGTGCACATGCTCCACTTACTCCATTGTCATAGCTTACGTTTGCGATAGGTGGTAGAGGGTCACCAAAAGTTATTGTTAGATCAGGAGGCGTACTTGTTATTACAGGTGCTGTTGGTGGATTGACATGAATCTCTTGTGTACAGACTGTATTACCATTACACATGTCAATGGCAGTGAAAGTTCTCATTATCGTATAGCCTTCTTGACATAAAGGGTCTCCCGGAATTTCATCTTCTATAACAATTTCAAAGTCACAACCATTCTGATCGAAAGTTGCCGTTCCTAGCGCTTCTACCGATGTGTCAGAACCACAGTCTAGGGTGATATTTTCTGGACAGAAAGTTATAGATGGACTGCCATCAGTTATTATTCCAATATCTTGCGTACACTCTGAGAAATTCCCACATGCATCAGTAACCCTGTAGGTATTCAAAATGATTTCGTAAGCAGGACAGCTTCCAGCTACCGTTTCGCTTGATACCAATTCTAAGGTCAGATTATCGCAATTATCTGTAACAACTCCTCCTACTTGCTCAAAAGAAAATATGTCAGAATAAATAGGATATGATTCTGTGCAGAATATTTGGGTGTATGGTGGACAAGTTATTTGCGGTATTTCTGTGTCATATTCTAATTGGAAAATAAGCGTATCCTTACTACAAAATATATCGTCTATATCTGGATCTGTAATAATTAGCGTTACTTCTTCAACACTACAATCATCATAAGAATATGTTCCTGTAGCGCTAAAACTGAATGCTCCGGTTCCAAAATCCCACGCGTACATTAAATTACTTGCGCCTGAATTATCGGTAGAACTTGTTGCATCATAACTAAATTCTAAATCACAGCTATTTAATTCACCAGTTGCTACTACTTCTGGTTTTCCTACACACGAAATTAACGAAGTAGCAGAGTACATTATTTGCGAGGGGTTACAAGTATTTGTGGCATTTGTTAATACAATATCTGCGGTACTAGAGATATCTGTAAACACATGAGAACTCTGAAAACTAGAACCCCCGTCTATAGAATACATATCGGTTCCCGTAGCGGTAATCGTTAAAGTTGTACCTGAAACAGATACTGCACCTAGAATAATTCCTCCCGAAGAAGATGCACTTTCGATAATGTTATTCGTAAGATCTCTTACTAGACCATAATTTGTTATTGTAGAAGGTTGATCGGATTCTTGAACGAAAAAAGCACAGGTATTGTTGATAAAATCATCCTCTATTAGTTCATATTCTATTACACCATCTTGATTTATGAAAGTAGTATTATTTTCAAAAATTCCATCTTCTATGCTCAAACCAGCACCACTGGTGTAGGTGCCATCATTAATAAAGTTACCATTTTTAATAGTAGAATTGCCATAAGTAATTATTATTCCTTGGTTAGATCCATTGCCAGAAACCATTAAGAAATCATCTGCCGTAATAGATCCACTATTGATAAGGTCGGCATTAAACTCTACTAGCTCTTGGGTTATTAATTCAGAATTGTTACTATGACTACCTATAAAGATTGTATGAGCTCCAGTTTCTATGGTGCCATAATTTTCTGATGTGCCACCAACAAAAAGAGTGGAGGATGAACTTAAAGCTCCACTGTTAAATAAGTCTCCTTCAAAAACAATACTATATGAGTCTAGGAAACTATAGTTCTCTAAATTTCCAAAAACAAGAAGCAAAATTGAATTGAGAATCCCATTATTAACCAAATTTTGACATATTAGATCTCCATTAATTGTACCATTATTTTCTACATCATGAACGTCAGTAAATGTAGTAATTTCTACTGTCTTACCACTTGGTATGATAACGTTGTCTGAAGATATCGGTACTACGCCTGTATCCCAGTTAGCAGCAGTTTCCCATTGATGATCCCCAGAGGCATCTGTATAAGTAATCTGAGCGTAGATGTGAGTAAAAGAAAGAAAAGTAATAATAAATGTCGATACGAGAGCGTGAAAGCTCTGCGCATTCTTGTTGCTAATAAGTTGCATAATTAAAGGTGTTTAAATTATCAGTAGTTAAAAAACATCGTAATATACGTATTTAATAAATGGTTATCGAAGATTCAAAAGGCTTTAACAAATAGAAATTGTAAAATACCTTACACTTTCTTAGTTAATTTTAATAATAGACTAGTACATTAGGTCTAAATTATATTTCTTAAGTTTTTATGAAAGTATGTATCGCAGAAAAACCATCAGTCGCCAAAGAAATAGCCAATATCCTAGGAGCTAATTCTAGAAGAGATGGATATTTCGAGGGTAATGGTTACGCGGTAACTTGGACATTTGGACATTTCTGTGAATTATATAGTCCTGATGATTATAAGCCTCAGTGGAAACGGTGGGATCTTAATTCGCTTCCCATGCTTCCGGAAAAGTTTCTTACTAAGCTTAAAAATGACAAGGGTGTCAAAAAACAATTTGGTATTGTAAAGAAATTATTCAAATCTGCTAGCCTTGTAATTAACTGTGGGGATGCTGGACAAGAGGGAGAGCTGATACAACGATGGGTAATCAATGAAGCCAAGTACAAAAAGGAGGTACAGAGATTATGGATATCTTCTCTTACTAAAGAAGCCATCGAACAAGGTTTTAAAAATTTGCGACCAGCTAGTGAATTTGATCAACTCTATTTTGCAGGAAGTGCGCGAGCAATAGGGGATTGGTTGTTAGGGATGAATGCCACAAGACTCTATACATTAAAATATGGTGGAGGTAAGCAAGTGTTGTCGATAGGCAGAGTGCAAACACCAACTTTAGCAATGGTCGTTCGTCGGCATAAGGAAATAGAGCGTTTTGTTTCTAAACCTTTCTGGGAGCTAGAGACCAATTATCGAAATGTCATATTTAAATACGAGAAAGGTAGATTTGAAAAACAGGAGGATGGAAAAGCATTTTTAGATCAGATAACGAATCAGCTATTTCATATTGTTTCTTCTACTAAGAAAAAAGGAAAAGAATACTCACCTAAGCTTTTTGATCTTACTGGCTTACAGGTTTCTTGTAATAAGAAGTTTGGTTTTTCTGCAGATCAGACTTTGAAGATTGTTCAGAAATTATACGAGCGAAAACTAGTGACTTATCCTAGAGTAGATACTAACTATCTGCCCGACGATATGTATCCTAAGATAAAAGGTATACTAACTAAAATGACAGATTACCAAAAGTTTGTAAACCCTCTTCTTTCTAAGACTATACGTAAATCTAAATCCGTATTCAATAACAAAAAAGTAACAGACCACCATGCTATTATCCCTACTGGTGTGCAAGGTGGAATGTCCTATGATGAGAAACGCGTTTATGATCTAGTTGCCCGTAGATTTATAGCTAATTTCTATCCAGAATGTCTGGTAAATAATGCAATAGTTACAGGTAGGGTAGATGATGTAAAATTTAAAGCGAAAGGAAAAGAAATTATAGATCTTGGTTGGAAAATTCTATTTCCCAAAAAAGAAAAATCTTCGGAATCTAAATCCAAGGAAGAGGATGAAATAAAAATACTCCCTGAGTTTAAGATCGGAGAATCAGGACCTCATAAACCACATCTTGTAGAAAAACAAACTCAGCCTCCAAAGTATTATACAGATGCAACACTATTGAGAGCGATGGAAACTGCAGGAAGGAAAGTTTCTAATGAGGAACTCAGTGATCTGATGAAAGAAAATGGAATCGGCAGACCTTCTACACGAGCTAATATTATAGAAACCTTATTCCGAAGAAAATATACGATCAGAAAGAGAAAACTGATTCTGCCTACAGACTTAGGTGTGCAGCTTATCGATACGATAGAGAATCCACTACTGAAGTCAGTAGAACTGACAGGACAGTGGGAGAAGAAAATTAGAATGATAGAAGCTAAGCAGTACAAAACTTCTATTTTTATAGAGGAAATGAAAAAAATGACCGATGATCTTGTAACAGAGGTTAGAATGTCAATGGGAAAGTCGAAAATAGATCTTTCTAATGTAGTACATAGGAAATGGAGTAAATCAAATAACTCTAAATCGGGTGTTCCGAAAAGAAACAAAGAAGTCAAACCCCCAAGAAGAAGTAAATCAAAAGCAAGTAGCAATAATAGAAAGTCTACAATCACAGATTGTTCTTGTCCTAAATGTAGAAAAGGAAAACTCATAAAGGGCAAGACAGCCTATGGCTGTTCTGAATGGAAAGCGGGATGCACATTTAGACTGCAAGATAATTTCATGGGTAAGAAAATATCCGAAAACCAGCTACTCCGTCTGATCCAGAAAAGTAGTACAGTAAAGCTAAAAGGGTTCAAGCAAAATGGAGTCAAAGTGAGCGGTGTTGTTACATGGAACAAAGATTATACGATGCAGCTTATTCCAGAAGAAGGCGCACAGCAAAAGGACAACAGGAAGTTTTCTGATGATACCTTATTATGTCCTTCTTGTAAAAAAGGAATTATAATAAAAGGTAAAACAGCTTACGGTTGCTCCGACTGGAAAGCTGGATGTACGTTTAAGTATTTATTCTCAGATATAAGGACAAAGGCTGCAGGTAAGCCATTAACGAAAGCTTTAGTGATAAAAATTATTAGTAGATAAGCTTGCAAGCGCTATAAATAAGAGAGTTGTACAAAATTCATTCCCAGCCTAACACCTTCCTCATCTTATCATAGATACTTGTATTATCATAGATCCCTGAGAACATATCACTGCCTGGCCCATATGCAAATACTGGGATCATCGTTCCAGTATGATAGTCGGAGGTAAAAGCCGTAACTAAGCTATCCATCTTGGATTCTCTCTGTATTGCAAATCCTCCTGTCTCATGATCAGCTGTAACAACGACAAGCGTATTTCCATCTCGCTTTGCAAAGTCTAAGGCATCTCTGATAACCTTGTCGTATTCTATAAATTCTGTTATAATATAATTTTGATTATTAGCATGCCCTCCCCAGTCGATTTGTGAACCCTCTACCATTATAAAGAACCCATTATCGTTTTTACGCTTAAGAAATTCATAAGAAAGTTTTGCGGCAGGAACAAGATAATCTCTTCCTTGTTCGTAGGATAAGGGGCTGTCATCAGCGGTAAAATATGCTAAATTTTTAGTTATATCTATTGCTATATCTTCAAGTTCGGTATCTAAAAAGCTGTACACATTATAGGTGCTCATATCAGTCAGAAGATTCTTATCGTCCGATCTTCTATCAAAATATTTCTTACCTCCACCGATCAATATATCTACTTCTGTATCCAGGAAATCTTCAGCAATCTCCTCGTAGTTGCTTCGGCTCTTGTTATGCGCAATATAAGACGCAGGTGTTGCATGGACAATAGTAGAGGTGGCAACCAGTCCTGTGGCAAGTCCTTTCTCTTCGGCTTCTTCTAGGATTGTTTTGACAGAAACATTATCTGAATTGACTCCTATGGCACCATTAAAAGTTTTTACACCACAAGAAAATGCAGTTGCAGCAGCAGCAGAATCAGTAATAAGATTATTGGAAGCATGACACTTGTGTAATCCTACTACCGGAAAATCTTCAAGAGCAGTTTTATTTCCATTAACATACATACCAGCTGTTATTTGACCTAGACCCATCCCATCTCCTATAAGGAAAATAATGTTTTTAGCGATAGGAGCTGAAGCTGCTCTCGTTTCGATTTGTACTTCTGGTGTAGTAGTAGAAACTTGGGGTATTTTCTTATTACAAGAGGCAACAACTATGACAAGAGGGATAAGGAATCTTAACATGTTTATGATTTTATTTGTTATCTAAGCAAAATATACTTTTTACCTGGTAATGGTTTAACAATTCCACTAAATTCAAGATTTAATAATATAGAGGAAAGATTGGAAAGAGAAATGCCGGTGGCGTAATGCAGCTTATCCATGCTTACTCGTTTTTCTTTTCTTAGAAGATCGACTATCTTTTCTTCTTCCGGACTGAGCTCAACAAAGAGGGACGCTTGCTGAGCAGTATTAGCCTCAGAGGATTCTTCCCAGTTCATAATGTAACCTATATCATCTGCTGTTTCTAGCAAGGCAGCGCGATTTTGCTTGATGAGTTTGTTACATCCAGCTGACATCTCATCGGATATTCTACCAGGAATAGCAAATACATCTTTGTGATATTGTAAACCAAATTCTGCGGTAATAATAGAGCCACCTTTCTTTGCCGATTCTACGACTACAATAGCATCACTCAGCATTGCGATAACTCTATTTCGCTGAGGGAAATTTGTAAATTCTGGCTTAGTACCAGAAATAAATTCTGAAAGAATACCTCCCTTTTCTAACATCTGTTCAGCAAGTTTTCTGTTGGCTGCTGGGTAGATCATATCTAGTCCATGACCGAGTACGCCCACATTGGGAATGCCAGTCTTTGTAGCCTGCCTATGTGCAATGGTATCTATACCGTAGGCAAGTCCACTGAAAATGCTTGCATTATATTTCTGTAAGTCTTGTACGAATTGTTCACAAACGATTTTTCCTCTTTCTGAAGGTTTTCTTGTACCTACTATTCCTACAGTTCTATTACTATTAAGACAATCCGTACCTTTGTAATAGAGTAGTGTAGGAGCATCGGGAAAGTGCTTCAGTCGATGAGGATAATTGTCATCTAGGTAAAAAAAAGTTTGTATTTTATTTCGCTCTATAAACTTGATTTCTTTTTCTGCACGCTTGGTATGATCAGCATCGTAAATATTCTTAGCTAGGATCGGTCCTATATTAGGAATTTTTTCGAGACTACTTTTTTTTTCTTTGAATACCGCTTCTAATCCACCACAGTATGAAATTAGATTTTTGATGATAACGGGTCCTACCTTAGGTATCTGAGTAATGGCTATTTTATGGAGGAGTTCTGACATGATTTATTTTGCGTATTGACTAGCTTTTGCAACATTGCCGATATCATTGTAACACTGGAAGAGGGCAGCTTTAAGGCCGGGGTTTCCGGGGAAAGCCTGGTACGCTTTTTCTAGGTAATGGATCGCCCATCGCGTATTTCTTTTTTTGACATATAGATTATTATAAGCAAGATCATAGTAGAAATCCATAAGAACTTGGTCAGCATTTTGTTGGTTGAGATAATCACAGTATTCAGTAATATAAGGAACATCGGGTCTATTAATAGCAGCTTGCTTAAGTTGTTTTAGAAGTTTTGTTCTGTTGGGTTCATATTTTTGTAGCTCAGCGGCTATTCCTGCCAGCATAAGGTTGCCATTAAAATAATTAGGATGTATTTCTACAGATTTTTCTATGTATCCTTCAGCCTCTTTTAGCTGTGTAAGTTTTTCTTTTGGATCGTTCAGTGTTTTGACATGATTAAAAATTGCTGTAGCCATAAAACAGTTAAGTCGTGCACTATTTTTAGAAACTTTTATAGCAGTAGAATTTAGTGATAAGGTGTTCTCCCATGCAGGTATCCTAGTCCATGATTTTACAAAAAATAAACCCGCAATCATAATTAGGCCTACTGATAGAAAGTCTTTATTTACATTGAACTTATGAGCTAAGTTTTTCATAACAATTGCCGAAAGAAAAATCATTATACCTAGGGATGGCATGAACAGAAATCGCTCATTCATAAACGTCCCTACATTGACAAATACATTAGAGACTATAGTAAGAGTCGTTAGGTAGAAAATAATTCCATAAGCTAGCTTGTTTTTTGTAAACATACCGTAGATGCTGTAAGCGAATAGAAGAAGATATACTAGAAGGCTTGTGATTACGAAGACATCTGTCCAGTGCATAATGGGAACATGATAAGGATAATAATCATGGGTAAGTGGATGGGGTAGGAAATCCAATTTTAGGTACTGACCTAGGACATACATGATAGTAGCAGATCGTTCCTCACCATTCATCCCATAGAAGGGATTGTTCATGAGATCTGTAAAGTTACCTTCACTGTTCAGAACATATCCGATCACATTATACCGTACGACTATATAAAATATAGCACAGACTAGAGCAATGAGACTTGGTAGCCAGATCCGCTTATCTATTCTTCCCGCAACGAAATATAATGTTATAGGTATGATCGCCAGAAAAGTGATGGTGGTTTCCTTAGAAAATATGCCGAAGAGAAATGCTAAGGCTACTCCTAACAAATGGAGCTTGTTTCCTGAATAAATATATTTGACAGAAAAAATAAGTGCTGTAATAGAACCTATCATTGCCATAATCTCATCTCGACCTTTTATATTGGCTACTGCCTCTACGTGGACAGGGTGCATAGCATAGAGTAAACAACTCAGGAATGCGATGGAGGTATACCATTTCTTTTCTTGTAAAATGGGGTATAAAAAAAGCACCATTCTGTAAATAAGAAAACAGCATAATATATACAAGAGAATATTAATAGTATGGCTGATCTCCTTATTCATTCCGAAAAACTGGTGTTCTATGGCGAAGGTCACAATAGAGAGTGGTCTGTACCGCGCTCCCTGGACAAGATTTTTTTGCTCTCCGAAGTACCCCTGGAAACTTTCTGTAGATAGAATATCCCAGATGCCAGAAAATCCAGCCTTAGTATAGTTGTTATCCGTAATAACAATCTTGTCATCTAATACATAATCATAGGGAATACAACGAAAATATAGCAGACTTATAAGAACGGCTATGATAGCAAGAGGGAAGAGGTGATTTTTTAAGGTGAATAGTTCTGGCTTTACTAATCGCTTAGGCACAGGAGATTTAGCTGTTTTATTAGTACTATTTACAGTTTTCTTATATTTTTCGCCGTTCTTGATTTTCTTTTTCTTTGCCATTATTCTGCGATTTAGATGCAAAGCGTAAAAATATTTTAAATTTTATAATATTTTTACATTCACGATTACTTGTTTATATGAATATAGCTAAAGAAATAGGATACATAATTATGGTGGTACTTGTATTACCTTGTTGTGCGTATGCTCAACCTAATGTCAAGATAGCCTATAATCTTGGGTATATGGAGGCAAATAGTAACAATCAGACATTGAGCGATTTCAATGAAGCTGCTGCAAATAGTTTGTTTATGCTAGATAATCCCATGAAAAACTTGCATATCGTATCCGGGATCGAAATAGGGGTGAGATTTAAGAATGATCTAGGATTTGCTTATGAACTGAGTTATGAGAACTTAACGAGTGATAAGGATGCGGTAGGCGAGACTATGGATGGAGAGGTGTTTTCAAAAGAATTATTTTATGGGTTTAAAGCATTACATCTAGGACTAGAATGGACCGATAAACGTTATGGAATAGGAGCTACCATAGGCAGAAGAACCAATAGTATAAAGGAAAACTCTATTACTGGAGAAAAGAGGAGTATTTTGAAAACCACGAATTACGTGAGTAAAGTATTTTTTATATTCGACATAGGAGGGACGGATAATCTTTCTTTTCAGCTACGGCCATATGCTACAATTCCTTATTCTAAAGTAAGTTTAGATCCTCTGAGGACTAATCTTGAATTAGGTAATTCTAGTGGTACAAATGAAGGATTTATGACCTATGGGATAACCATTGCATTTTATAATGGACCACAATAACATAGATCGTATGGAAAAAGTCCAACAATTAACTATATTTATATGTAGTTAAATTAGTTCAAAAAATTAATTATCGTGGAAACGGGAGGTAACAATAAGTTTGAAAGTATTTATTCATCGAAGGTAAGAGCGGGAAAAAGACGTACTTATTTCTTTGATGTAAGAAAAACCAAGGGTGAAGATTTCTATATCACTATCACTGAGAGTACTAGGAAATTCAATAGTGATGGATATGAGAGACACAAGATTTTCTTGTATAAAGAAGATTTTAACCGATTTATGAATAGTCTTACAGAGGCCGTAGACCATGTTAAAACTGATCTAATGCCAGATTTTGACTACGAACTCTATGAGAGACGTCAGAAAGAGTGGGAAGAGCAGAAAGAACTTGAAGAAAGAACAGGCGTAGTAGCTAGTCCTGAAGCTTCTAAAGAATCAGAAACCGCTACAACACCAGAGCCTGACACTTCTTCGACGCCTGAACCTGCAGAAAAGCCTGCTAATGATGGTGTGGAATCAGAAGAGGATATGAGTTGGTAAGCTATTTTCCTTTATAATCTGGTTTTCTTTTTTCAAGAAAGGCTGCAATGCCTTCTTTGTAATCATGGCTTTCTCCAGCTATAGATTGTAATTCTTTTTCTATAGCTAGCTGTTCTTCTAGATTATTATACATAGATTTATTAAGGGCTCGTTTAGTAAGCCCTAGAGCTAGAGTAGGCATGGATGCTAGTTTCTCTGCAAGTGCCATATATGATTTTTCGAATTCTTCTTCTGGACATACCTTGTAGATCATTCCCATTTTATAAGCTTCTTCTCCTGAAATCTTATCTCCTGTCATCATCAGGGCAGAAGCTCTCGCAAAACCTATAAGACGTGGTAAGAAAAAAGTTCCAGCACTATCAGGTATAAGACCTATCTTAGAAAACGCTTGGATAAAACTAGCTTTTTCACTTGCTATAGTAACATCACAGGCTAAAGCTATATTAGCTCCTGCGCCTGCAGCAACACCATTGATGGCTGCGATGACTGGTTTTTCTATATATCTTATGAGTTGTATAATAGGATTATAATGTTCTTCTACGATCCTCCCTATGCTCAGCCCGTTATCAGGATCTATTGCTTCTGCTAGATCTTGGCCAGCAGAGAATGCCTTACCTGAGCCTACAATGCATATAGCTCTCACACGATCATCTTCCTGACAAGCGCTCAATATATCTTGAAAGGCCAAGGCCATTTCTCTCACAAAAGCGTTATACTTATCCGTTCTCAAGAACTGTATGTAAGCTACTTTATTTTTTATATCGAATTGTATCAGATCAGAGGTGCGCATAGATAGCTTGAGATTTTAATTAGTAAAAAAATGATTAGAAACATTTAAAATAATCGAAAGGCTCGAGGCAGTCTAGACATTTATATTGTGCCTTACAAGCAGTAGACCCAAACTGACTGACGAGTTCTGTCCGGCCAGAGCTACATTGCGGACAGACGATCTCTTTCTGAAAGATGGATAGTTGTCCTTTGTCAGAATGGGTTTTTTCTGGAGGAGCGATTCCATATTCAGATAATTTGTCTAAGCCTGATTGACTGATCCAGTCGGTAGTCCATGGAGGGGAAAGGATGGTTTCTATATGAAATTTTTCTATACCAGCTTGTTCCATTGCTTTTACAATCTCAAATTCAATAACATTCATAGCAGGGCAACCAGAGTAGGTAGGTGTTATTTTTATTTCCACGAGATCATCTACAAGCTTTACCTCTCGTACAATACCTAATTCTACAACGCTCAGTACAGGGACTTCTGGATCCATAACACCACCTAAAAGCTTATATACATCTTCTGCTGTGATTACCATTTTTGACCAGGGTAAGCTCTTTGTAAAAATTGTAGTTCTGTAAGAATAAATCCTAAATGCTCTGAATGATTTCCTTTCTTACCTCCATATTGCATGTAGGCGTGATCCGGTTTAGTGAGCGTCGCTTGATCAATAAGCGCACTCAGTTCAGTATAAAATTGATCTTTGATGCTGGGAAGGTCTACTGAGACATTATCTTTTAGTAAGGCTGTCTCGTAAGCGGCAGGTTTGAATGCTTCATCTATGTATGGCCACATTTTCTCTAATGCCGATTGCATTCTTGACTTACTCTCTTCTGTCCCATCACCTAATCTCGTAAACCACTCATGACTAAAATACCGATGATATTTTATTTCCTTAATAGCCTTCTGAGCATAGCCAGAAAGCTGTTCGTTAGAGGACTTGATCAGTTGAGAGGTGAATAGATAGTTGTATGTATCAAAAATAGCCTGTCTGACTATGGTATGTGCAAAGTCTCCATTCTTCTGTTCAGCGAGCAATATATTTTTGAAATCTATTACATCTCTTTTGAAAGGATAGTCATCCTCTGTAGCTCCGTTACCTTCTTGCTTTGCTATATATTGGTATAGGAATCTAGCATGACCGATAAGATCTAGAGCAATGTTACTCAATGCCATATCTTGTTCTAATACTGGTCCGTGTCCACACCACTCGGATAATCGATGACCTAAGATCAGTCCATTATCTGCTATATGTAAGAAAAAGTCTTTTAGATTTTTGTCCATATTATTATATATGTTTTATTTCATCGGGAACGTCATAGAAGGTGGGATGTCTATAGACCTTATCTTCTGCGGGATCAAAGAATTCTTCCTTTTGCTCGGGATTAGAAGCAGTTATCTGCGAAGATTCTACAACCCATATACTTACACCTTCTTTTCTTCTAGTATAGACATCTCTAGCATTCTGTATTGCTATCTCTGCATCGGGTGCATGTAGGCTACCTGCATGCTTATGGTGCAGACCCTGCTTGGATCTTAGAAATACTTCATATAAAGGCCACTCAGTATTCATGTAAATTTTATTTTATTTCTTTTAGAATTTAGAATTAGTCACTGACTATCGTCTATATCACTGACGATACATTAAGCTGCATTTTCTTTCTTAGCGGCTTCTTTTCTTGCAGTCTGTTTCCTCTGATATGCGAGTGCTGCCTCTTTTACCCATCGTCCATTTTCATGAGCGGTTTTTCTAGACTCAATCCTTTCTTTGTTGCATGGGCCGTGACCGTTTACAACTTGCCAGAACTCATCCCAGTTTATTTCACCAAAGTCATAGTTACCTTTTTCTTCATTCCATTTCAGATCTTTATCTGGAATCGTCAATCCTAGAAATTCTGCCTGCGGAGTTGTGGTATCTACGAATCTTTGTCTAAGTTCGTCGTTAGTGTAACGCTTTATTCTCCAAGCCATAGATTGTGCAGAATGTTTAGAGTCTACATCTCCAGGACCGAACATCATAAGAGAAGGCCACCACCATCTATTGAGCGCATCTTGCGCCATTCTTTTTTGTTCTTCCGAACCTTTACATAGGGTGTTCATGATTTCAAAACCCTGTCTCTGATGGAATGATTCTTCTTTGCATACGCGCACCATGGCTCTTGCGTAAGGGCCATAAGAACATCTACATAGAGGAACTTGATTCATAATGGCTGCGCCATCTACTAACCAACCGATAGCACCTATATCTGCCCAGCTAATTGTAGGGTAATTGAAAATGCTAGAGTATTTAGCCTTCCCAGTGTGCAGCTGGTCCAACATCTCGTCTCTAGTTATGCCTAGCGTTTCCGCTGCACTATATAAGTAAAGACCATGACCAGCTTCATCTTGAACTTTGGCTATAAGACCAAGTTTTCTTTTGAGTGTAGGAGCACGTGTTATCCATACGCCTTCAGGTAACATACCTACCAGCTCGGAATGAGCATGCTGAGATATTTGTCTGATAAGTGTTTTTCTATATTTATCAGGCATCCAATCTCTTGGTTCGATTTTGATTTCTTGATCTATCTTGTCTTGAAATTTCTTTTCTAAATCTTGTGTATTCATATAGCCTAGCTTTAAGTTCTAGTAATATAATGCTTTTTACGAACAAATGTTCGTTTTTATTTTCCAATTCCTTTCAGCACCATCTCTTTTACCTCTAGTTCTAGTGCTTTTTTATTGATCTTTTTGTTCGGTTTGTACCAGTGGTATATCCAATTGATACTACTTAGAAAAGTATATAATATAAACTTAGGATTTAATTTTTTAATTTTTTTATCGGCGATACCTTGCTTGATTATTTTAAGAAGGTACTGTTCGTATATCTTTCTTTTTTTCAAAAAATCATCAAGGACTTCCCCTTGTAAGTGCTTCCATTCATCATTGAAGACAACGACTGAAGAGAAAGAGCTATACGCAGCTTCTAAGTGTAAATGAAGTACCTGTTCTAATTTCGATAATGCATCATCTTCTGAATTGTAGATCGTGGTAATCCCTGCTACAAAATAGTCTGCGGCTCTGGTACAGATATTAGATAAGATTTCATCTTTAGATCTTATATGGCTGTAGAGAGAAGAGGGTTCTAGTCCTACCTTATCCGCAAGATCTCGCATAGAGGCCGAACCGTATCCTTTCTCTACAAATAGCTCTGCAGCTGCATCGAATATTTTTCTTTTCTTTTCGCTAATCATTAGTCTGCATCAAAATCTATGAAAACCTTATTTGTTTTTGGAATGGCCTGACAGGTGAGGATAAATCCTTGTTCGATCTCTTCTTCACTTAGCGCATATTGTAATTCCATTTCTACATCACCCTCAATTAGCTTCGCCCGACAGGTGCTACACACACCTCCTTTGCATGAGTAGGGGAGATCCGCCCCATTCCTGATGGCCTCATCGAGTATATTAATATCTGATTCAGAGCCAAAGATAAATTCTGTACCATCCAATTTTACCTTTACTTCAGCAAGAAACATATCTTTTTCTTCCTTAGGTGCCACTTCTTTTCTTACGATTCCTTCTGTGGAAAATAACTCAAACTTGATTCTATCTTTATCGACACCTTTGTTTTCTAAATACGCCTTGGTGGACATGATCAGTTGATAAGGGCCGCATAAGAAATAAGTTTCTACAGCGTTTATATCAAAGAATATTTTAGAGTAAATATCTAACTTTTCGTCACTAATTCTGCCATTCAGGATAGGACTTGTTTGTGATTCTTTACTTAGTATATTGTAAAAACTAAATCTGCCTAAGTGTACGTCTTTAAGTTCGTTCAGTTCTTCTCTGAACATGATCGTATCTGTTTTCTTATTTCCATAAAAAAGAGAAAACGTGCTTTGAGGTTCAGCGCTAAGTACGGTTCTGATTATAGATAAGATGGGCGTAATACCGCTCCCAGCACAGATAGCAACATATTTATTCTTTTTATCAGCGTCTACCTTATGTATGAAATTCCCCTGGGGAGGCATAACCTGCAGTGTCTCCCCAGCCTTTAGAATATCATTTGCATAGCTAGAGAATTTTCCTTGATCGATCTTTTTGATCCCTACCTGAAGTTTCTCGCTATTGGGAGCTGAACAAATACTGTAGGATCTCCTGACAAGTTCCCCATTGATATCCTGTTCTAAGGTCAGATACTGCCCTGGGAGGAAGGAATATTTATCCTTCAATTCAGAAGGAATAGCTAGGCTGACACAAACACTATCTGGCGTTAGTCTTTCTATATCGGATACGGTAAGAGTATTAAACATAATTTACGAATGAACGTTCGTACGCTAATATAGTATTATTTGGTAGTATATTTTATAAAATAAGAACAAAATAGTACTGAAGCAATTAAGTTTTATGTATGCTCGTACTGATATGTCTATCAAGTTTGCTGTTGCATCGGATAGATTTAGCGAGAACAGAAAGGTCCATACTGGATTAAAAGTTAGTCACTTTTTTTATTGTTGTTTGTCATTTTCTATTGACGGATAATAACATCATTTCTTATAATAATCTCCCCATTGTTACTTATTGTTGAGTGTGGATTATCAGATTGAATATTGATATTGTCAAGAATGATAGTAGCGCCAGAGATTAAAGTGATAGGCGTTATTGAATTTCCATTAATGAAGGTTTTATCTGCTCCATTACCTAAGATGTATAGGTCTTTATCTATTACTAAAGATCCACTTACCAATTCAATAATACTGTTATCTGTAGAAGGATCAAAACGAATTGTATCTTCTGGACAAGCTTTAAAAATAATATCTCTGAGTGATCCTAAATTATTGTCTGTGCTATTCGTTACAATTATGCTTAGAGGACTAGAAGGTATATCTGTCAGCGAGATGGTTTGGGTAGAACTTGCTGTCCAGAAAGTATAGGTGTAATACCCCATACCATTATCACTAAAATCTCCTACGATCATATCTTCATTATCAATTATAGTATAAGTTGATTCTATGTTGTTGATATCATTGTCTTCCACCGCTAGAATATTGAGTCCAGAAGGATTAATCCATTCATCTACTTCAGATTCATTAAAGAATAAAGTTAGCGATATAGAATCGGCGGGAAGTTCTGCGTCAAGCTTATATACTTTTGTACCACGTTCATGACATATCGCAGGCGTCTTATCAGTAGCCAGATCATTATCAATTATACTTATTGACGTACAACCTAGATCACTTTTAGCTTCCTCAACTATTGCGATCACCTCATTACTATTTGTCGATATATATCCTATTCTGGATTGAGCAGGAATATTTGTTTCCATTTCTGAACCTATGGAAGATGCTATTTCTAGACCTTCTCCTTCTACCATGATATCATCTATCATAAAACTAAAATCAGTTCCATTCAGCGCATCATTAAACCAAGTAAAACCGAGGTAAAAAGTGGCGTTATCTAATTGTGGTAAAAAGCTATTGTAAGCCCCCGCCTCTGTTATGGTACCACCAGTCATAGCGTCTCCTACGAATAGCTGTATTTCTTCCCAGTCAAATCCATCATAACTTATTTCAAAAGTTCCATAGTCAAATATTGCACTGGGATCGACTAAATCCCTTTCTCCTCCTACTTCAAAACTGAAACTTACAGAAACATTTTTTCTACCTAACGCATTGATGAGTGGAGATCTAAGTCTGATATGAGATTCTACTGCCTGAGTGTATGTAGTTACATTAGTACTAGGTGGAAAAGAGATGTGCGCTTGGTTATTATCAAGCGCGTCAATATACCATTCATTAATCATAGAAGTAGGATTAACAAGTTCTTGTTGCCAGAGACCCGTATCAGAATCGAAATTATCAGAGAATAAAATTTCACTACTACCAATGGCGGGAATTGCATCATCGTCTAGGATAATTATTGTGTCAGAATCCGTGTAAGGGCCCCCTTGGAAATGTATAATTATGGTATCCGTCCCTTCCTCTATTTTATCATCAAAAATTGTAACTTTCAATTGTTTTTCTTCATCTCCAGAAAAGTCAAGACTAGAAAAACATAGTTCATAATCTTCATTTTCTACTGCATTTCCAGAAGTGGTAAATGTTATGATTTCGTTTGCCATGTAAGAGAATATAGACAGATTGATCTCAGAGCTCGCTTGACAACCAGATTCTAGACTGGTTTCAAATATTTCTCTAGGGTTAAATTTATTATAGGAAATGGTAGGTAGACAAGAACCAAAATCGGATCCTACACCTACAGCGTACCAAGCTCTTATAGTTTGTTCTACTTCATTGCTACAAGGTCCATAGATTGACCTAGCAATATCTATAGATGCTGCTCTCATGTCAACAAATTTTGAATTAGGCAATAATAATAAATTAGCGCCATAAACTATTTTTTCTGATTTTGATAGGCCAATTCCTTCTACGGAGTAACTATTCCCTTTATCATTTATTTCATCATCAAAAGCTGGCTTATTTAAACCAGGGCTTAAGGCTTTACCTGATCCTTCTGTCAATAGATAAAACCATTTGTTAAGCACTCCACTGTTAAAATGGATTCCACAAAAATCATTTGCGACATTAGGAGATGGACAATCTGGATCTTGCCACCATGAACCTGCACCATAAGTATCAGGATTATTTTCTGCTGGCGGGTGATCCATCCATCTGATGGCTCTTGCGCCTGGTTCGTTATACAGTCCTGCATCTCTTTGATCTATTTGTTCGCCTATTCCCCATAAGACATAATCGAGATTACTATCAATTGTATTAAGCACAAATCCCTCAATACATGCTGCCCATATGTCAGAGAGTCCTTCGTTCATGGCACCAGATTCCCCTGAATAAACAAGGTCGGAAGTCGAGGTGCATATCGCATGTCCTATTTCATGTGCACAGACATCTAATGATACCAATGGTCCAAACATGCCTCCAGGATTGGTCCCATCTTGATAAGCTCCATCGCCATACTTCATTATTAGTCCATTCCAAGATGCATTTTCATGTGAAAGTCCATGATGTACATAGGAGTATAAGTCTGCACCTTCATCATCATATCCAAAACGATTATGAATTTCTTTAAAGTATTTTACAACGATAGACGCGCCCCAATGTGCATCCAATGCAATATCATCATTTCGGAATTCATCACATTGTAAAGGCACATATGTCAGGCAACATGATTGAGCGCCGCCTGTAAATGCTACCTTTCTATGCTCATTTGCATCCCATTCGTCATCTCCAAATTCTGCAATCGTTTCCATAGCATTATCTAGAAGACATGGATCCATCTCATCACCATCAGCTATAGAATCAGATAGAGCTGCAATCGCTGGAGTGGATACGGGGGTACCTCCTAAACCTTCAAGACTTCGTGTTTCACAATATATTCCACTGGAAGATTCTATTCCCTTAAGTTCGTATATAGCTCCAGGTGGGCCACTTATTTCTGTAGTCGGAAATGTTTTGTTTTCTGAGTACCGTGTATCTCCAGAACCGTGTTTGAGCTGTGGGTCTCTTAATAATATTCTTCCATCTGCTGCACTTACGTAGACCCTATCTCTGAACTCTGGGCTTACAGATTCTATGGTAAATAGATAAGCTTTCTCAAGTTCCTTGTGATCAGAGTTGTAATCACTAAGGTAAACAATCTCCCCAGTAGGATAATCTTTCTTAAGTGCTTCAGCCAGTTTTTTATAAGTATCAGAATCTTTATTGTATGCGCTTATAAGTTGAGCAGTAGACTCCCAGGCAAATAGCTCACTTCCCAGCTTAGGTAATACGCTTGATAGGGCTTCAACTTCTGATAAGATTGCATTTTTATTTGAAGCTATAACATTGTAGTGTTCAGCATGAATAGATTGTAATTCACCATTTTTTTTGATTGCTGTATATCCGCAATGAGGCACTCTGATGCCGTCGATATGCCTAGTGTATCTTTCTACAACTACTTCCTGAGCTAAGCTAGTAGTCTTTTTTAATTTTAGTTCGTGCTTATCTATCTCAAAAAGAGTTGCGATCAGAGTTCTTATTTCTGCTTTTTTGACCTTACTTTTTTCATTGAATACAATGTGAGATGGTGTTTGTAATTCTTTAGAATAAGAGATGCTTAGAATATCTTCTGCAAGCAATTTTGATTTTGATTGTGCATGGACCGCAAAACATAACATTATGAAAAAAAGAGTGTTTGTAAATTTCATTTTACTAATTTATTCCTGTAAGCTTTTTGTACCATTTCTCCTCTAGAAGTAACTTGTAGTTTAGTGTAAATACTTCTGATATGTCTCTTGACGGTATTACTGCTTATAAATAATTTTTCTGCAACTGTTTTGTAGTTATCACCATCGCAAAGCAATTGGATAACTTCTGTCTCTCTTGAAGAGAGTGTCTTTTGTGGATTAAGTTTAAAGGAGTCTACAACCATTTTAGCTATATTACTGCTCATAGGTGCGCCTCCATCTAATACCTCCCTTATTCCTCTTATCAGTTTTTCTGGTCTCAACCCCTTCAGTAAATATCCGTTAGAACCATGTCTCAAAGCAGTAAAGATCAACTCCGTCTCTTCATTTACGGTAAGCATAACAATGGGAATGTTAGTATCTTTATTCCTTATTTGTTTTACACATTCTATACCATTCATTTTAGGCATGTCGATATCCATCAGAACAACATCTATCGAGGAATTAGCAATTTCATTAACCGTTTCCTGCGATCCTTCATATTCTCCTACACAGATCATGCCTTCTGTATCGTCAATAAGACTTTTATACATAGACCGTATCTCTAAGTCGTCCTCTACAATGGCTATTTTTATCATGTAAAATAAATTTTGTCTAAAATAATCAAAAAATACAATCTAAACAATGACCCATATGGGTCATAGAGATAACCCCTATATATAAGACTATATTATTTAGCTTAAGGGTACTAATAGACTCACTTTAGTGCCCTTATTTTTACTACTTATTATTTCTAAGCTACCTTTTATTTTTTCAGCTCTAGATTTCATATTATTGATTCCATTTATTCTAGTCAGCGTTTCAGGATTAAATCCTTTTCCATTATCAGCAATACTAAAAGACCATAGATCCTCTATTTTTTTATAAAAAAACTTGACTTCACTAGCCTCCGAATATTTAAGTAAATTCGTAATCGCTTCTTTCATAATAAGTAGAAAGTGTCTTCGAAGGTTGCTTTCCATAGTAATATTTTTTAATTCATCAGTTATAGGATCCATACTGAAATCGATATCAGTGTACTCAAAAGTATCATTAGCGAAATCCATAAATCTACGTAAGGTTTCTGATAAGGTATCCTTCCCAGGATCTAGTACCCAGATAAAATCTGTCATCCCTAATCTGAGATCCTGAATGTTGTCTTGGAGCTTGTTAAGTGTTTTTACAGTTTCTGTTTCTTTAGATTTTCTTGTTATACTATCTGTAATTAGAGATATTCGAGTGATTTTATTACCAGCTTCATCATGAAAATCACGGGCAAGTTTTTTTCTGAATACATCTCTTTCGTTTTCTCTTGCATTCGTGAGCGCAAGTGTACGTGATTTTTGTATATGAGATATCATATACATCAAACCAACAAATACTAGGAAGTACAGTAGATAAGCCCACCATGTTTTCCACGGTGGTGTACTTACAACAATCTGGACAAGTTTTTCTGGTGAAATAGGTTTTTTATTTAAATCAGCTACTCTAACCTTAAAAACATAATCACCATGAGGAAGCTTTGGGTAGGCTACAAAATTTCGTTGCTTTCCATCAACCCAATCCGATTCGAAACCATCCAATTTATATTGATAAAGTGTATTGTCATCAGTGGCAATTCCAAGTGCTGCAAATTCAATGCCTATAGAGTTTTGATTAAATTTAAGTTCTATTTTATCGATTTCGTTTATGGACAGGGGAAGACTATAGTCACTAGTATTGCTAATAGCTATGGGGACGGATTGGTTAAATAACTGAAAATCTGTAAAAGCTAGTTTAGGAATAATTTTTCGCTCTTCTACTTGTATCGGATCAAAAACAGAAACGCCTTCCACACCTCCAAATAAGAATAATCCTGATGAATGTTCTAAGTAAGCGTGTTGATTAAACTCATAACTAGCTAAACCATGAGATTTGTTATAGTTAGTAATTTGTGGTATTTCTTGAGTAAGATCAATTTTGCTTATACCTTCATTAGTACTCAGCCATATTTTTTCATTATCATCTTCTAAGGCGGAATAGATGACGTTATTAGGTAAGCCGTCAAAATTATTGATTTTCGTAAATGTTCCGTCTGGTTCTAAGATATTGAGCCCGTCTACTGTGCAGACTAGTAATTTTCCTGCACTATTTTTATTGGTTGATAATACCATATTAGCAGAGAGGCTTGATGGATTTTTAGCATCTAGACCTTCACATTCAAATACTTCTTGCTCTATATCAAAAAGGCATAAGCCTCCATTAGCGGTAGATAACCAAAGTTTATTTTTTTGAGTTTGGAATATTCTGAAAACATATGGGTGAGATAGTCCATTTGTTTCATTGTAGAACACGAGTTTCTCATCTTCTGGAAAAAACCTTATAAGCCCTAGACCTCTAGATGCTATCCAGTATCTTCCTGACAAATCCTGAAATACTTGATTGACACCATCTCCAGAAAGTTGTCTTGTGACCTTTGGAAAATCTTCCCAGATCCATTCATCATTTACTTCTCTAAGTCTTGAAATTCCATCCTTTCTGTAAGCAAGCCACAAATCATTATAGCGATCCGAAGTTATATTTATAGTATAACTATTTTTCATGCCTGGGGTGTTAGAAATATTATAGCAGTAAGGTGTCCATTGGGCTATGGGGCCATCTGTTTTTATATGCATAAGACCGTCCCTACTACATATCCATATATCTTTATTTTTATCTTCGGCCATTCCTAATGCAGTAGTTGAACAATTATACTTGCTATACTGATTACTAAGTGAACTAAAATCAGGCGTCCTTATAGAAAACTGAAAGACGCCTTGTCTTGTGCCTGCCCATATGATGTCATTTTCTACTTTGTAAAGGGTATGTATATAATCGCTCTCGAGTCCATTTTTGGTCTCATCATTTTTTGTATACCAGAAGTAATTATTATCCTTGGTATAATGTCCGATACCAGCGTTAGTTCCTAAATACCACTGATCATTGTCTATGATTAGAATAGAGGAGATACTCTTGTTTTCAAGTGTTTTTTCTAATGTTGATTTTCTCTTATTATATACATATAGTCCTTTATCCGTGCCGATAAGAATTCTATGGTATTTACCTTCTACACAGTGCACTGTTATTTTTTCATCGATTTCTATCTCTACTTTTTCACTAGTCCTAATATTGAATTGGAAAAGTCCATTCTGGGTTCCTATTAATACCTCCTCATTACTTATAGCATATATCTCGTTGATAAAATTTGAGGCATCTTCATCTTCTGTAATGGAAATGTTGGTAGATTCTTTACTTTCAATATTGAACTTTATTAAGCCATTTTCACTACCTATAAGCAGAATAGAGTCACTGACAAGCTGTAGAGAATGTATAGACTCAGATTTAGTTTTTATAGGAAAGGCATAAAATTTTTCTTGTTTTCTGTCCCATTGAACAAGACCTCCTCCGAAAGTTCCTATCCATAGATTTCTGTTTTTATCTTCTAATATATCTTTAATATAATTATTTGGTAATGAATTTTTATCATTTGATTCATACCTAAATACCTTAAAATTATAATTGTCATATCTCAATAATCCATCTTGGGTACCTACCCAAATAAATCCGTTACTATCCTTGAGGATACAATTCGTAAATGACTTGCTAAGTTGAGAAAACTGAATTTGTTGTTGAGAGTAGCTGTTCTGCGAACTTAAAGTAAAACATAAGAGCATACCTATTACATATATATTCTCATAGAACATATTACAAGTATTGTTAGGCTTTATCTTCTTTTCTTTTTCTAGGAGATACTTACTCACAATAGGTCTATTAATTGTATGGTTTAAAATAATATTAAATTAATGTAACAAATTTATTGGAATGATCTGAACTTAATCCTTCACAAATAAAAGTTCGCCCCAAAACAACTACTTCTTAATTTAATAGTCCTTTCAAGAAAATTTCTAGAAAAAATAATAGTATAATTTTTTTGCCTACAAATGCAAAATGATCCATATGGGTCATTGTACAGCCCTCTGAGTCTATATAGCTTTACAATTGTAATTAGAGATCATCGCATACAGGATTTCTATGATTGTTAAAAAATTAAAATTCACTACTATGAAACATTTGCTACACTTACTTTTCTGCTTGATAGTATTGCCTATGATGGTTACAGCGCAGAATAACAAAAACCCAGAATCCCTAATCAGTAGATTCCTTAATAATGAACAACTACTAAATAAGTCAGCAGGGAATATAGAATTTGAAATTGTATCATCTTCTTATGAGAAGGCGACGCAGATAGGAAAGGTGCAAGCCTTACAGAATATAAATGGTGTAACGATTCATGACGCTATTGTAACCATGGCTTACAATAAAGATGGAAAAACTTTTGGGACCAGTACATTTACGTCTACTAAACCAAATGTGACGAGTCCTATAGTAGCTAAATCTAAAGCTATTGCTCTTGCAGCAAAATATCACGACCTACAGACACCCAAAAAATTATTGGTCTCCAAAAATTCTCAGCTTAAAGATGAACATACCATCTATGAAGGAGGGACATTATACTCTGCTGACCCAGAGGTAAGACTTGTATATCTACAGAACGATACGAAGGATCAGCTTACACTCACATGGCAGACGCAGTTGTATACTAGAGATATGCAACACTATTTCGTAGATTATATAGATGCAACAACTGGAGAAGTACTCAGATCTGAAGACAAGGTGATTCGTTGTGAGTTTGATCATGGTCTTGCATACGATGCTTCTACAGAAGAACAAGAAATGCTAGACAAAAAGAGACAGGAAATGCATTTAGAAAGTGCTGAAAGATGGAGAAATAATAGTGAAACTAGCCATTCACATTCACATAATAATTGTAGCCATACTGCAATGGCGACAACTTCAGTAACGGCTCCAGCTAATAAGTACTTAGTACTAGACTTACCAGCAGAAGCTCCTAATGATGATAGTGCAAATAGCGAACAGACTGTTGTTACAACAGCTGGGGATCCTATTGCATCTCCTTATGGATGGACGAGTCTTAATGGTGATGTTCAATTGCCATACACACACGGAAATAATGTATTTGCATTTTATGATCCTAGTCCTGGTCCATTAGGTGGAGTACCTAATCCAGCTACTGCAGCTCAGGCAACAAGTAACAATGTTTTAGGGGCACAAGAATTTATTTACCACTGGGATCTAACTCAAGATCCTGAATATGTACAGCCTAGCAGTAATAATGCTATGCCTAATAGAAATGCAGCAATTGTAAATTTATTTTACCATAATAATTTAGTTCATGACATATTTTACAACTTTGGTTTTGATGAGGAAGGAAGAAACTTTCAGTTCGAAAACTTCGATAGAGGTGGCTTAGGAAATGATAATGTGCTTGCACAAGCTCAAGATGGTGGAGGAACTAACAATGCTAACATGCTTACCTTACAAGATGGAGTCAACCCACAGATGCAGATGTATCTATGGACACAGGCAGGAAGAGATGAGCTTGTAAAAGTGACTTCTGTATCTCAGGACGCTCATGTAGCCGCAGGTGATGAATTTATAGCTATCCAAGGAGCAATATACAGCGCGGCAACACCTTATGATTTGCATGAAAATCCAGTACTTGATAAGAACTTTGTACTTATAAATGATGGATGTGGTTCGCCTACAGGATGCGGCTTAGGAGGAGGAGTAGGATCAGCACCATGTAACTCTGTAGTAGATGCTATCGTTCTTATAGATAGGGGAGATTGTTCTTTCGTAGAAAAAGTAGATGGTGCACAGAAAGGAGGTGCAGCAGGTGTGATCATAATGAATAACAACAGTAGCAGTCCTGATGAAGTAGCTGCTATGGGAGGAACAGATCCTACTGGAAATACGATAACTATACCTTCAGTAATGGTAAGTTTTAATACAGGCTTACTGCTAAAAGAATCATTAGCAGATGGAGCAACAATTGTAGGATCTTTACAACAAATAAATCCTCCAGCACCAAGAAAAGATGGAGATTTTGATAATGGTATTATTGCACATGAGTATGGACATGGTATCTCATCTAGAACTTCACCACAAGGACTGATAGGAGGAACATTGTCAGGATCCGAGCAAGGGGGAGAAGGATGGTCTGACTATTATGCACTGTACTTAACAACGACTTCTTCTGATCTTTCTGCAGCAAATGATCTGCACCCTAATGGTACATTACCTGATAAGGGAATAGGAACTTACGTAACATATACGGACTCTGATGGACCTGGTATAAGACCTAGAAGATATAGTGTAGATATGGATGTGAACGAATACACATTTGCAGGAACTACGAACGGAGGCATAGGTATTGGAAATTCTGCTGAGATAACCGTACCTCATGGAGTAGGTTTTATCTGGTGTACTATGTTATGGGAGATGACACAGAACTTAGTAGATGAGTATGGATACAATGATGAGATAACTTACAATCCACCAAGTAATGATATACAAGCAATAGTAGATAACACAGCTGGTAACAATCTTGCACTTAAACTTATCCAAGAAGGCATAAGTCTACAAAAGCCTAGTCCTACATTCTTAGATATGAGAGATGCCATAATATTAGCTGATGAGTTGCATTATGATGGTGCACATAGTTGTCTTATATGGAAAGCATTCGCTAAAAGAGGATTAGGCTCAGATGCAATCAATCCTACTAATAACATAGGAGATGAAAGAGATGGATACGCAACACCATGTGACCCTGCTCAAGCATTTCATAACATAACAATAGATGCGCCAAGTCTTATCGAGAACGAATCTAATATGACTTATACAATAACCATTGATAACACTTCAGATGCAACTAGTTATAATGTAATTACAACTGATGTAATACCAGAGGATTTTACCATAACTAGTATAGAAGGAGCTGATCATGAGATAGAGGGTAGAAAAATAACTTTTGACATAGATGAGATTGCTGCTAACACTTCAGTAGACCTCACCGTGAGTGGGTATGTACTTACAGATGATTTTTCTGAAATAAAAAATACTTACTCTTTTGAAGACGGTAGCGAAGGGTGGACTGCAGTAACAGGCGGTGCAAATACTTTCACTAGAATGACAGATGGTGGACAAGATGGAGCAGCTTATTTCCATGCTGATAATAATGGTCTTACAGGAGCTAATACAATGTTGGAGAGTCCAGCTATTCCAATTACTGGAGTACAGAGACAGATAAGATTCTATCATAAGTACGATACTGATGCTCCTTATGATGGAGGATATCTAGAATATTCTGATGATGGAGTTACATGGTTGCCACTGACTATACAGCAGAATGGATACAATACTACGCTTAATGGATTATTTAACTTGACATATACGGGGCCAGCATATTCTGGAAGTATCGCTTCTTATATAGAGTCAGCTGCTTTATTACCAGCAACTGCTACAAAAGTAAGATTTGTTTTTGCTGAGGATTCTGGCTTAGGAGGAGGAGAAGGTTGGGATATCGATAACATTAGAATAGTAAACAATCCTACCTCGCTGCATAATGCTGGAACAGTAACTGATCCGATAGAAAGTGGTGCAAGAGTATATGTAGATGAAGTATTTACCTTAGTAACAGGTTCTACAAGACCAAGCTTCGATGTTAAGCCTTCTATGTCCGTTACACCAGGAGTTGTTAATGACGGAGAAGGACCGATGAGAGTCCTTGTAGATGTACTAGAAATGTCTGGCAATGGTAGTTCTGGTCCAGTAACGGTGCGTATAAGTAAGAACGATTACTTAGGTTTTACCTTTGACCCCAGCCTTACAGAAGTAGGTGGTTACGCTGTCGATAATGATCTATTTAAGTTTACTGAGAATTTCTTATTCTGGGAGTTTACAACGAGTGAAGATATCAGTTCTAACCTGCCACTAAGATTTGGATTTATAGGAAATTTTGATTCTGCTGGAACAGGAGATATGCCAGTATCAGCTAAGACGAAGACAGTAAGTAAACTAGAAAATAATAGTACGAACGATAAGGATAACGAAACAATAAATTATTCTGATCAAAATTAAAAAACAGCGTAAGCTTCAAGGAAATTTAAAGTGATTTCCTTGAGGCTGAAACTTCTTAAATAAAGTGTATTTATAAATTTATCACTTTCTAAAAATAATAATCATGAAAAATATATTATATACAATAGCTATTTTACTGGGGACATCATTCCTTACACTACAGGCACAAGATATTTCTTTTACAAATACTAAATTGGATCCTCCAGCTGCAGGCCAAGAATATGGTCAAGCCTGTTTTACCATCATTGCAGAAGAGGGGATCGAACTTACTTCATTACCTTTAGTTTTAGATATATCTATGAGTAAGGTAGATTTTGATGAGGATGCTATCACTGGTTTTAATAGCGATTATTTTGAGTTCGCGCAAGATGATTTTTCTAGCAATGTTATCAGAGCAACACTGATTGTGACTATTCCCGATGTGGATAATGGAGGTGGAGGAGCTCAGATATGTATTCCAGTCAATGCAGATGATTATACAGATGCTAGAAATGGATTTTTGGTTAATCTAGTTCCAGGAGCAATAGAGCAAAATGGTAATACAGCTAATGATCATATCCAGAGATTTGGTTTTTCTCAAGGCTATCAGACTGCACCAAGTAATAGCGAGAACAATGGTTTGTTCTCAAATTTAGAAACTAAAAATAGAGCTAATAATACTTTAAATGTATTTCCAAATCCAGCATCGGAACAGATCCAGATAGAGAAAAATACATCCGATGAGATATCCACAGTGAGAGTATATGATAATGTGGGAAAAGTGGTCTATCAGAATAGCACCTTTATTAGCAATGATCAGATCGATATCGTAGAATGGACACCGGGATTATATTTACTTGAATTGAGAGATGAGAATGAAACCATAGTGCAGACCGAGAAAGTAATAGTAGTGAAATAAGTCATTTCTAATTAAAGACTTATTTATATTAACAATTGTAGCGAGAGACTGTCGATGAGGCAGTCTTTTTTTTGTATATAGGCTATTTAAGATATAAGTTATTGTAATATTTTTATTTGGGCGTCCGGGCGTGCTATGCAGGACTCCGTGTTCACTTCGGTCCCGCTATGGCGTGACGCCTATCGGCTCCTTACTATCACTGACGCGTAGTTCATCGATGGCTTCCGTATTTTATTCTAGCATGTTTTAAGTTTCCAAAAATTGACTAAGTTGTCTGTAATTAAAAGCAAGATTTAAAGTAAATATCTTCAGTTGCAGAGTATGAAGAAAATCGATCGTTTCACCTGATGAGTTATCAGAGTACCATGTATGATCTTAACGTCTATGACAGATGGGGCAATGTAATGTATGAGGCTGAGCGACTCTATACAAATGAGTATTCAACAGGCTGGATACCTGATGAGAACATACAGCTCGGAGTATATGTCTATATAATAAGAATAGGGGAGGGATTATCATCGATCGTGAAGTCTGGAAGTATTACGGTGGTGCGGTGATGAATTCCATTATCCATTACCTATTCTCTCTCCCGTCTTCTCATTCTTCAGCTTCTCAGCCAAGGCCCTTGCTTCCTCCGTTATGACCTTAGGATAGCCCTTGGATAAGCTTGATATCCTTTTTTTTTGTCTGAATTATGATTTATAGGATTAGGGGATTTTAGGATTAGAGATTTGTGTATGTGTCTTAGCCATGTTGTTTCTAATCCTATAGTTACAAATGTATATTTGTCAATATGATTGTCATGCATTTCATATTATAGGAATAGTTAGATGTAAAGTGTGAGGCATAAGAATCTTTAGTCATGGGACTACAGATAGTAGCAGTAATTTTCTATTCGTCGTAATGGCTTACTCATAAAAATATAAAACAGAATTACTCTAAAAATCCAATACATCTGTTTGCTTTAAAACAAACATGATTAGAAAGGTAATTCCGAAACTTAGATACAAAACTGCTTGCCAATAGAATAGCCTCGCTCCTCGCTGTTTCCACCTTTTTTCACCATAATGTTTTTTGTAGTAACCGCTGGTAAGCTTCCAAAACAGAAAAGCTGTTATTGCGAAGAGGGGTATTCCTATGAGCCATAAAGTTTTCATTTGGTAAGTTTTTATGTCAATTGTTACGCCTTTTTCCGTAGATTTTTTTTAAACTCAATTATATTAAAAAAGCCAAAAATTCTGTTCGTTATAAGACTAACAGAAGCAAATAAGTAAGGATCCAAAAAGATTTCATATGTTTTGGTTTAACCCAGTCTGTTTATTTATAAACGACTTTTTTTAAAGATACAAAATTTGCGATAAGCTTTCCTAGGTTTGCTACATTAAGAATTCAAAATGTTTAGAGTTAATTATGGAACTATATCATATTTTAAACGTCGTAATAAAAGACTAGATCATAATTTCCATCTAGAAATCTTGTAGTAAAATGTAGACTTCATTTATATAAGGATTTTAGAATAGGAAGTTAAATGTTCATCATACCTATGATCAAATACGATAGTGAATTTGCTGGAGAGGTATAATGAGCTTCTATAGGAAAGTCTCTAGCTTAATAAAACTATATTAGTTCTAAGTCGATTAGAGTTCTTCATTTTTGTTACGCCCATTCAGGGCTAGAAATTTATGGCTAATGTACTAGGGGCGCCGCCCCTAGATAATCTGTTATATCCTTTCAGGGTAAGTATCCGAGCAAGTACATCTCGATAGAATCTAAGTCAGAGTAAGCTGTTAGGGGATTATTTTTTGAATATCAGTATTGAGATTAGCAAGGGCTTCTAAAGTATTTTCAAGCCATTGTTCTATAGAAACCCCGAAGTGAGTTACGCAGATTAGCATTTGGCATCGCCCCATGACTGAAAATACGCAATTGAAACCGCTCTGAAAGAGTATAACAGTTTACTATCTTTAGTAGAGTACTCTAGCTTATATTTTTCTATTTCAGAGAAAGCAACACAATCTACCTATTATATCCAGTGTATGTTAGCTTTTACACGCCTCCGTGTGAGTTGCCTGCAAGGGACGAATTGTCCTTCTTAGCTTGTTGCTCTATTTTTGCGGATGAGACTTGTATGCTATAGTAACTAATTCTGGCAGAGGGACAAATGAGTCGTCCGTGACGAGCCTATGAGCGATGCTGGGGACCGAGTGAATAACGAGTCTGTAAGGGAACGACGCTGTATGCGCGCGATGGATTTGTGCATAGCTAGCAGGAAGGGGCACACCCAAATTATAATACGTACGCTAGCTATAAAAAAAAGAAAAAGGTGATATTCTTGCGATTACCACCTTTATGTCTCATTAGGATTGCTTTATTTCTTATAGACCGTTAACGTGTCTCATCAACTTTCCTTTAAGATTAGAAGCTTTATTTTTATGCCAAGCATTTCTCTTAGCTAATTTGTCTATCATACTTACCACTTTAGGCAAAAACTTTTTCGCTTCACCCTTATCTTCTAGTTCTCTAAGCTTAGCAATAGCCGTCCTAGTAGACTTCTTATAGTATCTATTTCTTATCTTCTTGACTTCGTCTTGAAGTATTCTCTTTTTTGTCGACTTGTGATGTGCCATATTCAGTTTTTATAAATGGAGTGCAAATGTAATGTATTTTTATGTTTAAAGAAACAATTTAGGATAAAAAACTTAAGTTTTTTCTAGCTTGGTTTTTGCATGAATATCAGCGTATATTGGTATAGATTAGCGATAATTGTTAGTATTTTCGCACTTTATAATGATTGTATTTACAGAGAAATAGAAAAAATGAAAGATTATTCTTACGTATTCAATGCTCACCCCAGTTATATAGATTCTATTTATAAGCAGTATGTGCAGGATCCTGCAAACGTAGAGGAGGGCTGGAGAATCTTTTTTGATGGCTTTGAGTTCGGTGAAAAAAGTAGTGATAATGGTGTTGCTGCAGCCGGAAGTAGCGCTTTTTCTAACAAAGAGTTTGCAGTACTTTCTATTATACATGGGTTCAGAAGTAGGGGGCATCTTGTTTCTACGACTAATCCCATACGAGCGAGAAGGGATAGAAAACCACATTTAGACCTTGCGGATTATGGGCTAACCGAGGCAGACCTCGGGAGTAAGTTCCAGGTTTCTGATGAGATCAATATGGAAAATGCTACACTTCAGGATATGGTAGATAAGTTGCAAAAAGTCTACTGTGGGAATATCGGTTTTGAATATGCGCATATAGAGAATCGAGAGAAGCGGATGTGGCTGAGGGATAAGATAGAGAATAGGGCACTGACTGGAGGATATGGACTGTCTGTAGAAAAGAAACAACGTATTCTGAAAAAACTTAATGGTGCAGTTGTTTTTGAGAAGTTTCTCCACACAAAATATATAGGTCAGAAAAGGTTTTCTCTAGAAGGGGGTGAAACGACTATAGCGGCACTAGATGCTATTGTAAATAAAGGTGCAGAGGAGCAAGTGGAGGAAGTAGTGATCGGTATGGCGCACAGAGGACGACTAAATGTACTGGTAAATACGCTAGGAAAAACGTACGAATCTATCTTCAATGAGTTCGAAGGTAACTCCCTACCTGATCAGAGTTTTGGGGATGGTGATGTAAAATATCATCTAGGATATTCTAGTATGGTAGAAACGCCTTCTGGTAGAACGGTGCACCTTAAGCTCGCTCCTAATCCATCTCACCTAGAAGCTGTGGATCCTGTTGTGGAGGGTTTTGCAAGGGCTAAGGCGGATTTATTATACGGAAGTGATTACGATAAGATATTACCCATACTAATACATGGTGATGCTGCGGTAGCAGGTCAAGGAGTTGTATATGAGGTGGTGCAGATGAGTCAGCTGGAGGGCTACTATACTGGAGGCACGATACATTATGTAATCAATAATCAGATAGGATTTACCACTAATTTCGATGATGCAAGGTCATCAACTTATTGTACAGCAGCAGCTTCTCTTGTCCAGGCGCCAGTTTTTCATGTCAATGGGGATGATCCTGAAGCGGTGATATTTGCAGCAGAACTAGCGACGGAGTATAGACAGAAGTTTAACAACGACGTATTTATAGATATGGTATGTTATAGAAGGCACGGACACAATGAGGGAGATGATCCTAAGTTTACCCAGCCACTGATGTATGATATTATAAGTCAGCACCCTAATCCTCGGGATATATATTCTAAGAAACTAAATGAAAGTGGAACGATATCCGCGGAAATAACAGCAAAAATAGAGAAAGATTTCTGGAACGATCTACAGGATAGACTGAATTCCGTGAAAGAAAAAGATCTTCCATATACATATCAGGAACCGGAGCGTGAATGGAAAAAACTAAAGAAGACTACAGATGCGAGTGATTTTGAGAAATCACCCGCCACAGGTATATCGAAAGCAAAAATAAAAAATCTAGTAGATAAGATCATGGCATTGCCTGAGGGATTTGTCCCTCTCTCAAAGGTAAACCGTCTTCAGAAATCTAAAGACAAGCTTATAGCTGAGGGCAAGATGGACTGGGCTCTGGCGGAATTACTTGCTTATGCATCTATCCTAGAAGAGGGGAAAGATGTAAGGATGAGTGGGCAGGATGTCAGAAGGGGAACTTTCTCGCATAGACATGCTGTGTACTATGATGATAAGACTTTTGAAGAATACAATAAGTTATCGAGAATATCTGAAGATCAGGGTAAGTTTAGAATTTATAATTCTCTGTTATCTGAATATGCTGTGCTGGGATTTGAGTTTGGTTACTCTCTTGCTTCGCCTAATAGCCTAGTGATCTGGGAGGCACAATTTGGTGATTTCTATAATGGTGCGCAGGTGATGGTAGACCAGTTCATAACAGCCTCGGAATCTAAGTGGCAAAGAATGAGTGGACTTGTCATGTTGTTGCCGCACGGATACGAAGGGCAGGGTCCAGAACATTCTAGTGCGCGGCTAGAACGTTTTTTGCAATCTGCAGCAGATTATAATATTACGGTTGCGAACATGACGACACCTGCTAATATGTTTCATGTACTAAGAAGGCAACTGGCAAGACCGTTTAGAAAGCCGCTTATCATTATGTCACCTAAGTCTATGCTTAGACATGCTAAGTGTATTTCTCCAATGGAAGATTTTGAATCTAAGAATAGTTTTCAGGAAATATATGATGACGCTGATGCAAAAGCCAAGGATGTCAAAAAAGTATTGATGTGTTCTGGAAAGATATATTACGATTTACTAGAAAAGAAGACAACTGATAAGAGAAAGGATGTAGCTATTGTGAGAATAGAGCAGTTATATCCATATCCAGAAAAACAAATAGAGACCATATTTAGTAAATATAAAGGAGCGGAATTTTTATGGGTACAAGAGGAGTCTGCTAACATGGGATCATGGGATTACCTTATGAGATACTGGAGGAAGAAAGATATAGAACTGATTTCTAGAAAAAGAAGTGCTTCGCCAGCTACAGGATTTAAGAAGATTCATGAAAAGCAGCAGGCGGAATTGATCGAGAAGGCGTTCAGGTAGTGGCAGTGTAGAAGATGAACAAAAAAGTAAGTATTCTCAGCACAGATTGTCGAGACTGGTTTACATGATGTGTAACTATATATTAGTATAATGCTTAGACTCCACAGCATTATATGTTGACTGTTCAACACCAATTTTGAACTACTTTGCTAGCTTGTAATTTCTAGAAACTTATAATTACAGCGTCCCCTACCAAACCGTTCATTACACCATTTCGACCGTTCGTTACATAACTGTCACCGTTCGTTAATAAAGTATGATTTTTTAGTAATTCTGATCTAGCTTTATAATCGAAATGAGAGAAATTCCATTAGCCAGAATTTTGATTCCTTTCTTACTTGGAATCGTAATAGCAAATTTTTTGCTTGCTGATCTGGTGATAGACCTGACGAAGGTTTTGATCTTTAGTAGTATGGCATTTTTCTCCCTTATTATAATATCGAAATGTATAAATGCTCATACTCGACTAATCTTATTAATTTTTCCTTTAATATTTTTCGTTGGTGTTGTCGGTTTTCTGGTGAACAATCCGCTGGTCAAGCAAGATCATTTTTCGTATGCTGTAGCGGATAAGTACGAAGGTATTGTAGTTTCCTCAACGACTAAAAATAAAACCAAACTAATTGTAGATATAGGTTCTATAACAAAACATAATGGGATTACAGCAAGTGCATCTGGTAGAACGATAGTATATCTGGATAGCATATATAAGGAAGTAAAGCATGGGGATAGAATAATTTTTTCGGGAGAGGTGTTTAGCATTAGATCTGCAAAGAATCCAGCGGTCTTTGACTACAAGAAATTTCTTTTTTATAAGAAGATACATGATCAGTTTTTTGTAAAGGAAGGTAATTGGGAAATTGTGAATGCTGGAAATCTTAATTTTATCACACAGTATTCTCTCGATACTAGAACCTGGTGTCTATCTAAGCTTAGGAAGTATCTGAAGAAAAAAGATAACTTATCCATAGCATCTGCGATGTTGCTAGGATATAAGGAAGATATATCTAAGGAGCAAAAGTCAGCGTTTTCAGACACTGGAGCGATACATGTACTGGCGGTGTCAGGCTTGCATGTAGGCTTGCTTAGTCAGATCATTGCGATTATATTTCTGCTTTTTCCTAAACGGTACAAGAGTAGGTTGGCTATAGAATCTATTTGTAAGATTATTGCAATTTGGTTCTTCGTATTTATTACAGGGTCCCCACCTTCCGTTCAGAGAGCAGCGACAATGTTTACCTTGTATTATTTTGGGACCTTATTCAGCAAGAGAAGGAATAGCTATAATATTTTATCCGCAGCAGCATTAGGGATGTTAGTAGTGGATCCATACCAGTTATTTATGCTTAGTTTTCAATTCTCATTTTTAGCGCTGGGAAGCATTTTAGTGTTCACTAAAATGTTTTCAGATCGCATAACTTTTAAGAGTTGGTTTGCTGATTATGCTTGGAAATTATTCTGTGTTTCTCTAGCAGCTCAGGTATTGATTTTTCCGATATCTATTTATTATTTTCATCAGTTTCCTATTTACTTTTGGTTAAGTAGTATGATTGTTATTCCAGCAGCCTTTGTAATATTCGGAGCAGCTATAGCTATATTGATATTCGAACTATGCTTACCTCAGGTAAATGAAATTATACTTGGTCCATTCCTAGATACATTTATAGGATATGTAAATTATAGTATTTATACAATCCAGCAATTTCCTTACAGTAAGTTGGAGGCATTGCATTTTGATGGTGTCCAGATGATACTGTTGTATAGTATCCTAGCATGTATAATTGGGTATCAGAAATTAGGAAAGAAAACGATCTATCTAGCTACTGGATTGTTTATGGTATTACAAGTTTATTCTATAAGCAAGAATATAAAGCTTGGTCAGCAAAAAAGTCTTATTGTATACTCGATACCTAAGAGTTCCTTAATAGAACTTATGATAGGTAAGGAGAGCTATATTCTACATAGAAGTAATATCGATAATGATAAATATATTGCTGGAGGATATAGAATTACAAAAGGTATCAAAAAACTAAACCATAGCTTCCTAGATCTACCAGATAATATAAATACAAACGGCCCTTTATTTCAGATGAATGGGAAAGTGATATACATACTAAATGACAGGACATGTGTAGATCTGAAATATGAAGGAAAGATCGATCATCTTATAATACAAAATGTTACCTCAGATATAATGAAGCAAGTGATAGATAGTCTGAATATAGAGCAGGTCATCATAGATGGAACAGTTTCTAGATATAAGATTCAAGAATGGGAAGCTAGCTACAAACAAAAGGGTATAGCCTATCACAATGTTATAACCGATGGATCGATCATGTTTTAAATATATATAGATTATGAAAACTATAATGAATCAAAAAGAACGAAATTCCACTATCTACCTGAGTTGTATTATAATGATTAGTATATTTTCTAGATACCTGATTCCTAAGTATTTTAGTCCATCAAGTGAAGCAGAAAATCTGATAGCTACGGCAGTTATACAGAAACCAGTAGAGAAGGATGTTATTATTACTCTACAAAACTTTGATCCCAATAATGTTACTAAAGAAAAATTAATATCATTTGGTATCAATAGAAAGACCGCGCAGTCATGGGAAAATTATATTTCTAAAAAGGGAAGATTCTACAAATCAATAGATGTGCTCAAGATACATGGAATGACTTATGAGGATTATGACTTTATAAAGGAGCACATACATATTCCAAAAAAGAAGCGGGATAAGAAATCTAAAATGAAGCGCGAGAAAATCAGGACTAATAAGTCTACCTCAATTACTACAGCGTTAAAAGTTACTGAATCTATTGATCCAAATATTGTTTCTAAAGAATTTCTTATAGAGGTGGGAATAAACAAAAAAGCTGTCAAATCTTGGAGAAATTACATAAGTAAGGGTGGTCACTTTTACTTAACTTCTGATGTGAAAAAAGTATATCATCTCACAGATGAGGAGTTTAATATTATCGAGCCTTTTATAAAAATAAGTAAGGCTGATAGATTGAATGCTTACAGAAATAATAAGAAAAGGGAATCTAATAAAAAAGGAATAAATAGCAAGACTGATCGAGTGAATGATAAGGCTAAGAAAGTGGATAAGAAACAAAACTTGAAAGTGATCCCTAGAAAAGAAAAATTCGTCACAATAGAGATGAATACAGCTTCGGTAAAAGAGTGGCAAGCTATACCAGGGATCGGACCGGTTCTGAGTAAAAGAATTGTTAAGTTCAGAGATAGATTAGGTGGTTTCCATAGTGTAGAGCAACTGGGGCAGGTATATGGACTAGAAGAGACTTTTTCAGATTTCTTACCTTCCTTACGATTAGAAAGGGGGACGCATAAGCAACTTAATATATTCAGTAGTACAGAGAAAAAACTTAGTAAGCACATTCTGATTTCTTACAAGGTAGCTAAAGCCTTAAAGCAGGTTGTAAAAGGAAAGGATCAGGTTAGCAAAGAAGATATAATAAATATTAAAGGGGTAGACAAACAGACAATAAGAAAAGTACTACCTTATCTAGATCTAAGCAATTGATTTAGTAGATTTTTTTTTCTTTTTAGCTAGGAAGGAGCTACCTAAATAATCCTTGATCATCGTAACGGATATTTTATTGAAGGGTGTGATCTTGTCATCGAGTAAGGCAATAAGCGCTTTTGTATTTTTCTCAGTGAGCTTGTTTTTTAATGCATGCATTAATTCTATTGCGACTGAATAATTCGAAGATCTTAGAAATTTCAGTGCATAAGCTATCTGGTACTTTACGTTCTCTTTTCTTGTTCTGAGCAACGGAAGTTTTTCATATTCAGCAATATCTGATCGTTTTCTGTTGACTATTAATTTTTCTTTTGAAAAAGATTTATTTGATGTTTGGAAAATCGTTGTATAGTAAACTGATAGTTTGCGTTTAGGATGAAGGAAATTATAGCTAACGCCTATTTTAGTATTGGAATATTCTATCATACTGTAGTTGATAATATCTGTATCATTATTATGTGAAATGAATATTTTGCCAGAGGCTGTCAGTAGTTTATTATCAAAATGACCAGTTATTAATAACTGAGAGGGTATGTCAAATAAATGTGTTCGTCGCTTAAGTGCTGCATGAGATAATATAATATCTACAGGCGAAATATTAGAGTCAATAACTTTTTGTATATATGATTTAGAGTTGCAATGATCGTAGGACAATCCCAAAATATTTATATCGGAGATCCTACAAGTCTTCCCTGAAATCTCATTTACAAATTGAAGTTTTTTAGTTCTAGTTAATAAGTTTTTGTAATATTTGTCTTGATCATGGTCGCCTTTGATAAATAGACAGGGAATAGCATTTTGTTCAAAATATAACATTAATATAGTACACGCATTATGAAAACCATGCCCGCAAGACCCATCACCTGTAAGGTCGCCTGCTAAGAGTATGAGCTTTGGTTTTTCTTTTTCTACTATGGAAATATAATGCTTGACAAAAAGAAATTTGAATTCAGTAAGAATTTCGCCACTATCTAGATAAGCATGAATATCCTGAAGGTTTATTTCTTTAGAGGCACTATGCCAGTGAAAATCTGATAGGGTAAGTATTTTCATTTGCGGATCAAATTTGAAACTTTATTTTTCCAAGAACTTGTGTATCATTCTAAACTAGAATTGGTATAAATGCAAGCAGTAGAAAAAGGCTTAGCTAAAATGAAATATACAAAAAAAGAGCATGCTGAAAACAGCATACTCTAGTTTAAGTGGGGTGTTTATGTATCGTGAACTTGTATGTTGCTTCTAATATATAAAACAGAATTAACATTATATAATATTAATATAAAATTTAACATTTTATATCTTGAGGTGTATAATGTACACTTAGGTAGATACAGCGCTGTATCTTTCTACAAAGGCTTTCATTTCTTCCACCATTTTTTTACTCCCCATTACGACTGTAACTCTCTGGTGCATATCGCTTATATCTAAATCAAGTATTCGTTCCAATTGACAACTTATGGCTAGGCCACCTGCTTGCTCCACAATCATAGCAAGGGGGTTTGCTTCATAGGATAATCTTAATTTACCATGCGGATATTTCCTCGTATTAGGATACAAGAATATTCCTCCCTGAAACATGATTCTATGTATATCTGATACCATACTTCCTATGTATCTAAGACGTAGATTCAGATCTGAACAATGATCGATATATCGTCTCATTTCTAGATCGAACTTAAGATAATAACCTTGATTCACAGAATAATAATTTCCGGATTCTGGCATTTTTATATCACGGTGTGATAAACAGAATTCCCCTATTGCCGGGTCTAAGGTAAATCCGTTCACACCATTTCCAGTAGTATACACAAGCAAGGTAGAGGTTCCGTAAAGAACGTATCCAGCTGCGACTTGTTCCGTGCCTTTCTGTAAGAAGTCTTCTTGTGTACATTCTCCATCGGGACTAGATACTCTACGATAGATACCGAAAATAGTTCCTACACTTACATTGACATCTATATTAGAAGATCCATCCAGTGGGTCCATGGTTACGATATAATTAGATTCTTTGTTTAGAACTTTCGGGATCTTTACAAAGTCTTCTAATTCTTCCGAAGCTACCCCACAACATTCTCCGCTATTCTGTAAAAACTGTATCATTTTCTCATTAGCAAATAAATCTAATTTTTGCACAGTGTCTCCAGAAGCGTTATCGTTTCCAGCAGTACCTAGAATTTCTCCTAATCCCGCTTTATTAACTTCTACATTGATAATCTTAGCCGCTATTCCGATATCCCTCAGTAATCTGGAAAGCTGGCCGGTTGCATCATTAAACTTTTTCTGACTCTTGATTATAAACTCGTCGAGTGTTACGATTCTATCCATTCTAATGTTTTATGTATCCTAAAGGTAGATTAATGTATAACTTTCCACAACTCTATTGCTCTTAATATGTTTTCTTGTGTAGGAATAAATGAAAATCATTCCATTCTGTTAACTTTGCCGACTTATTTTATAATGTGAAGCATCTATTTTACTTAAATAAATATTTTCTCAAATACAAATGGCGCCTATTGTTAGGTATTGTATTTGTTACACTATCTAATTATTTTAGGGTTAGAATCCCACAGGTTATTAGAGAGGCACTCAACTTCGTTCTGGAGAAAATCGAAGAAAATAGTGCTGAAGCTCAATTAGCTGATTATAGTGCTGATCTCATTAAATTTTCGCTCATCATTATTGGGGTGGCAATGCTTATGGGGACATTTATGTACCTGATGAGGCAAACCATTATCGTGATGTCCAGACTTATAGAATACGATCTCCGAAAAGAAATTTTCACACACTACGAAAAACTTGATCTCAGCTTTTTCAAGAGAAATAAAACAGGTGACTTGATGTCTAGGATATCAGAAGACGTTTCTAAAGTAAGAATGTACTTAGGTCCAGCGTTACTGTACGGAATTAATCTAGTTTCTCTATTTGTAATCGTTATCTATGCGATGGTAAAGGTAAGTCCTACACTAACCTTATATACTTTGCTGCCTCTACCATTTCTGTCTATCTCCATATATCTAGTAAGCAGGGTAATAAATAGACGATCTGAAATTATACAAAAAGAATTAGCTAATCTTACGAGTATAAGTCAAGAGGTATATTCTGGAATTAGAATTATCAAATCTTACGCTAAAGAAAAACAGTTTTCTAAATTTTTTGATAAAGAAACGGATCGTTACAAGGAGAAATCTATGGATTTAGCCAAGGTGCAGGCGCTATTCTTTCCGCTCATGATCTTTCTCATTAGCATAAGTAGCCTACTCACTATATATATGGGAGGTGTACTGGTAGAACGTGGGGAAATATCATCTGGTAATATTGCAGAATTTATTATTTATGTAAATTACCTTACTTGGCCCTTTACTGCAATCGGTTGGATAGCTTCTATAATCCAACAGGCAGAGGCATCTCAAAAAAGAATTAATGAAATCTTATTAGCAGAACCCTTGATTGTAAACAGCAATGATAATCCGACAGAGATAGAAGGAAAAATAGAATTTAGAAATGTTAGTTTCATATATCCCGATACTGGTATACAAGCACTGACTAACGTAAGTTTTACGATTATTCCTGGGGAGAAAGTTGTTCTTCTAGGAAAAACGGCTTCAGGAAAAAGCACCATAGCAGAACTTCTTCTTAGAATGTATGACCCTGCAGAAGGAGAGATACTCGTTGATGATATAAATCTAAAGGACATTAACCTAGATGTGCTTAGAAGAAAGATAGGTTATGTTCCGCAAGATGTATTCCTATTTTCAGATTCTATAGCTAATAATATAGCTTATGGAAATCAGGATGCTAGTATGGAAAATATAGTAAAATACGCAGAATATGCTGCCGTCAAAAAAGATATAGAAAGTCTACCAGAAAGTTTCCAGACCGTTGTAGGGGAGAGAGGGGTGACCCTATCAGGAGGACAAAAACAAAGAGTATCTATTGCGAGAGCATTTGTCAAAGATCCTGAGATAGTAATTATGGACGATAGTCTATCAGCAGTAGATACTAAGACAGAAAAGAAAATACTAAGTTACCTGAATGAAGCTCTAGAAGACAAGACAAGTATTATAATCACCCATCGACTTTTTAATCTACTAAACGTAGATAAAATATTGATTTTGGAAAGCGGTAAAATAATAGAAAATGGAACTCATGATGAGCTTATAAATCAGAAGGGCGTCTACAATGAAATGGTCGAGAACCAAAGTCTTGACGAAATAGATGCCTAACTAAATTTTTAAATCTGCACCTTTTAATAATTTTTGCAGTATTGTTATTATTGTAATTAATTTTACTCTAGAATCAGATAGACAATGAGCCATATCTAGTGGGTCTGTCATCTCAAATCAAAATTTATTTTCGATACTTTTTTACTGATTTTGCGTCCATAAAGAGATGCAAAAATGTTACTGTTGAAAATACCTCACATAAAAGTAGCCGCTACGATTAAAAAATTTATGTTCGCTTTACTTAGTTTAAAGCTAATATTCTATTATAAATATCACTTTTTTCTTAACTTATACCATTTCTATTTTTAGATGACGGAAAAGGATTTAGAATTGTTCAAAATGGATCAAGGCAAAAAACGTAGGCGAACCCATAGGTTCGGCGAGGCTTTTTAACGAATAAACATGAAGAACAAAATAAATAATTACCGTCATTCTAAACTAGAATTGGTATTAATTACATTAACTAAACCTAAACCAACTATCCTATGAGGAATGTAATATTATTACTATGGATTCTCCTGGGTTTAGCCTATTGGTATCTTTCCAAAAATTGTTGCACTATACCCAATGCAAAAGAGGTAAGCGAAGCAAGAACTGTAGCTCCTGTTACGAAGGTTCCTGTCAAAAAGCTTACACCCCTTGCGTTTGCTTGTAGTGATGACAAACCTACGGTGGAAGAACGATGGACTAGATTCAGAGATTCGCTGGTTAGCAATTTAAAAGACGACCAAATACTGGAGGTCCGAGGTCTCCAATATGAAGATGAGACCAACAGCACTAAATCTACTTCACTAGGCCTCGCGCGAGCAGCACAGGTGAAGAAACTATTTTCCATCGATGATGAGCGTATTAACGTTACCTCGGGTGTAAAAGGAAATAACTGTACAAAAGAAGAAATGAATAATCTAGTTGCCTTTAGGTATCTAAGAAATTCTGCAAAGATAAAGGAGGTGGATGATAAGACACTAATTTATTTTCCTTACAACTCTACGAATAAGTTAGCGGATGCTGAAGTGGAGTCTTACCTTAAAGATGTCGCTAAAAGAGTTATACGTACGAAGGAGACTGTAAGATTAGTAGGGCATACAGATGATGATGGTTCAGCAGCTTCTAATATGGCACTAGGTCAGCGTAGAGCTGATATAATAGAACGGTATCTATTAGAACAGGGTGTCCCTTCTAGTCAGTTATCGGCGCTATCTAAAGGTGAGTTAGATCCTGTCGCGGATAATGGGACAAAGGCAGGTATGGCAAAAAATAGACGAACCGAATTACAAATTATTAAATAACAAATTAAAAATAATTAACCATGATGGTTTTAAATATATTATTAGACTTATGTGGCGCTTGGTGGTTGCCGTGGCTTATGTGGTTACTACCCTTTTTATTAGGCTGGTTGTTCTGGTCTCTATTTAGTGGAGGTAAGCTGAAGAGAAGAATAGAAGAACTGGAAGGTCAGGTATCTAGCTGGAAATCTAAATACAGTGCATTAGAAAAGGATCTAGATGAGTGCAGAAAAAAGAGAGCAGATCTAGAAGGAGATCTAGCAATTGCTAATGGTCGAGTGAGAGAATGGGAGAAAGAGAAGTCAGAATGGGAAACTCGATTAAGGGATTCTGAAAGTCGTGTAAAAGCTGCTGAAACGAAGTCAAGTTTATCTGCTTCTAGTGGATTAGCTGCATCGGCTGCAGCGAGCTCTTCTTTTGCAGCTAAAACGCCACCTGCCCCAGAAGTGCCTAAAGCACCTCCCATTGTAGAAACGCCTAAGGTAGAAAGTTCTTTAGCAGCAGAGCCTACTACACCTGCAGCTCCTACTACTAGTAAGTATGCAAAGCTAAAGGAAGACAACCTGCAGATTTTAGAAGGAATAGGACCGAAAATGAATCAGGTTCTCATCGAAAATGGAGTTTCTTCTTGGTCGGTATTAGCATCTAAACAGCCATCAGATATTCAGGATATCTTAAACAAGTATGGAGATAAGTACAAAATAATAGACCCATCAGACTGGCCAAGACAAGCAAAGTTTGCTGCTACAGGAAACTGGGATGGATTGATTGCTGCACAGAAAGAAGACGGTTCAGATTCTAAAGCAGAAAAAGTAATGATCAAATTAGGTATTCTAAAACAGTGGAAACAAGATGATCTAAAAGCTGTGGAAGGCATAGGACCTAAAATCTCTGAATTGCTTAAGAAAGAAGGTATCAATACATGGAGAGAGTTATCTAATACAGCAGTTCCTAGAATTCAAGAAATTCTAGATGCAGCAGGACCTAGATACAAGCTTGCAGATCCAGGATCTTGGCCTAAGCAGGCTGGACTAGCCGCTGATGCGAAGTGGGATGATCTGGAAAAATTACAAGACCTATTACAAGGGGGTAAATAAAATTTACTCTTAAGTTGAAATTAAAAAAGTCCGTCTCCTAATAATTGGAGATGGACTTTTTTTATTCCAAGAACTTTTTCATAGCTTTTTACATTCTATAGATGTATAAATACTAATTATGGAAATTGCGATATTAGGTGGAGGATGTTTCTGGTGTACAGAAGCTGTGTTTCAGAGACTACAAGGAGTGCATCATGTGAGCTCTGGTTATACGGGCGGACATACAGAGAACCCAGATTATAAATCTATCTGCACAGGTACGACAGGTCATGCTGAAGTGATAAGAATAGAGTTTGATCCCGAGGTAATAACTTATGAACAATTACTAGAGATGTTTTTTATCTTTCATGATCCTACAACGCTTAACAGGCAAGGAAATGATGTAGGTACTCAGTATAGATCAGTAATATTCTACAACTCGGAAGCTCAGAGAAAAATGGCTCAAAAAGTACTTACGAGCTTTGTCCCTACGGTATGGGATAATCAGCCCGTAACTCAGGTAGTGCCTGAAGAAAAATATTATGAAGCAGAAAAGTTACATCAAAATTATTATAATGATAATTCGGGCCAAGGGTATTGTACTTATGTAGTTGGACCTAAAGTGTCCAAGTTAAGATCTAAATATGCATCCTTACTAAAACCAGAATATACAAATGGATAAGCCGTATAATAAACTAAACGACGAAGAAGCCTACGTAATCTTAAGAAAAGGAACAGAACGACCTTTTACAGGAGAATATGATAAGCATTATGCTAAGGGATTATATAAGTGCAGACAATGCAATATGCCACTGTATACATCAGACGATAAGTTTGATTCTAGGTGCGGGTGGCCTGCCTTTGATGACGAAATAGAAGGTGCTGTCACGAAGGTTCCAGATGCGGATGGTAGAAGGGTGGAGATAGTATGTACAAATTGCGAAGGGCATCTAGGTCATGTATTTACAGGAGAGCGGCTCACAGAAAAGAATACACGTCATTGTGTAAATTCTATTTCATTAATTTTCGAAGCACAAGATTAAGGATTTAAAATCTAAAATTTCTAAACAGTGTTGTAACTAGCTTTATTTTGTAAAAACGGTAGACCAGTTATCTTGCATTTTAGCTAGTTTAGTGTTCGTCCATTTTTCTACTTTATCCTTGAGAAGAACACCATCGGTATCGAGAAAAGCAGGACCAATTTCCATTTTGATATATGTCCGAGACTTTCCAAATTGCCTAAAAAACTGAACGATAAAATTCTTTACTTTCCAAAGATCTGATTCATCCTGGTATTCTATTGCTATAGGCACAACAGGTATGTTGTTTTTAGCAGCTTCTAAGAAGGTACCTATTTTATAAGGCATAGTTTCTCTTTGATAGTTTACAGTACCTTCAGGATACACGAGAACATTATAACCAGATCTTATGATATTTAGAAATGCTTCTCTAGTAGCTTTACGACTTTCTTTATTTTCTCTTTTTACATAAATAATACCCGTTAGTTCTGCTCCCTTATTTATAAGAGGATATTGGCCCACTTCCGCTTTAGCTATCACAAAAGCATCTACATGTAAGCTAGCTACGATAGGGTCAGAAAAACTTCTATGATTACTCACATACAATGCGGCTCCTTCATATGCTTTTCCTTTTACTTCTATCCGCATGCCCATAACCTTGTAAGCCATGCTGACATAAGCCCTCCTGAGACGGAAGGCAGATTCCTTGGTATGTTTTCTGAAAAGTAGACTTACAAAATAACCAAGCATATAGAGCGGAATACATATGACTATGATAACAGCCCTTATACTTGCACGAATTTTGTTTACTATATTTCTGATCAAAAAATATTATTTTTCAGGCTTCATTTGAGGAAAGAATAATACATCCTGAATAGATTTTTGATTAGTCATGATCATAGCAAGACGATCCATTCCTATTCCTAGACCAGCAGTAGGAGGCATTCCATACTCTAGCGCCCGTAAGAAATCTTCGTCGAGTACCATCGCTTCGTCATCACCTCTTTTTCCTAGCTCGAGTTGTTCTTCGAATCTAGCTCTCTGATCTATCGGATCATTAAGCTCTGTAAATGCATTACATATTTCCTTGCTGTTACATATCGCCTCAAATCTTTCTACCAGCCCCTCTTTCGTTCTATGCTTCTTAGCTAGAGGTGACATTTCTACAGGATAATCTGTTATGAACGTAGGCTGGATGAGTAATGCTTCACATTTCTCGCCGAATATCTCATCTATAATTTTACCCTTTCCTAAGCTTGTGTCTACATGAACATCCATCTCTTTTGCAGCAGCTCTCATCGTTTCTTCGTCCATCTCGGATATGTCTACACCGGTAAAGTGTTCTATCGCCTCGTACATGGTATATCTTTTCCATGGTCTCTTAAAGTCTATGACATTATCTCCGACCTGAATGGCTGTCTTACCATGGAGATCTATTGCTATCTTTTCTACCATTTCCTCTACCAGGTTCATCATCCACTCGTAATCCTTGTAAGCAACATACAGTTCTATCTGTGTGAACTCTGGATTATGGAATCGACTCATCCCTTCATTCCTGAAATCTTTAGAGAATTCATATACGCCATCATATCCTCCTACGATGAGCCTTTTCAGATACAACTCATTAGCAATTCTTAGATACAGTTGCATATCTAGGGTATTGTGATGTGTTGTAAAAGGTCTTGCAGCGGCACCGCCATAAAGCGGTTGCAGGATAGGTGTTTCTACTTCTATATATTCCTTAGCATTAAGATATTCTCTGATGGAATTATACATCTTACTTCTTTGTTTGAATACTTCTCTGACTTCTGGATTGACAATCAGATCGACATACCGTTGTCTATACCTTAGTTCGGGGTCAGTAACCGCATCATATTCTTGTCCTTCAGCATCTGTTTTTACAACAGGAAGAGGACGTAGCGACTTACAGAGTAACTTCAGAGAGGTCGCATGGACAGTTATTTCACCTACCTTCGTAATAAAGGCAAAGCCAGTTATATGGATAATGTCTCCTAGATCGAGTCTTTTTTTGAAAACCGTATTATACAGAGCTTTGTCCTCGTCAGGGCAGATATCATCTCTACTTACATATATTTGTATTCTTCCAGATTCGTCCTGTATTTCACCGAATGAGGCTTTTCCCATCACTCTTCTAGACATCAGCCTACCTGCAATACTTACTGACTGATACGTATCACTACCTTCCTTGAAGTTAGCCTTTATTTCTGCTGCTGAGGAATTGATATCTACGGTTTCGTTAGGAAAGGGATCTATACCCAATTCTTTGATAGCCTTAAGGTTATCTCTTCTTACAATCTCCTGCTCTGATAATTCTGTTGACATATTTGCTTTTTTAGAGCTACAAAGATAAATCTTTTGTTCTAATCTGTTTTTTAACACTGAGTTTAAAATAAATTCCTTTATATATTACCATTCTGCAATGTAGATTCATAACTTTGTAAGGCTCCTACCTAGAATGTAAAAAATGAAATCTACCTTAATACTAAACATAGTATTGTTCTTCTGTTTTGGTTTATCAGGACAGGTTCCTGTTAATATTTCGGCTTATGCAGGCCTATATGTAGTGCCAGAAATACAAGTCTTAGGTGATTTAGATTGCCTAGAGGAACAAGCTAACCAACCCCGCCCATCTGAAACTCTATTGAACTGTGATGGAGGACATGATCAGCTTCAATTTGATTACAGTATAGATGGAAGCGCATGGATGAATTCTTATTTTGCCTGTGGAGATTCAGAGTGTTTAACTTATGATTGGGACAATGATGTAAATGGCGATGAGATACAAAATGGATTTATAGGAAGTAATCAAGCAACTGATGAAAGATATTTTAATAGGAAGATTGATTTATTTGGCTTTGAAGAAGTAGATGCTGAAATTGATTTTTCTATAGATTCGATTTATGAAGGTCAAGATATAATGTTTAACGAAATTGGAGGTGACGGAGTGAGTTGGAATTGGGAGGAAACAGGTTTATCATCATCTATGCAAGATCCAACACGCTTCGATGTAAATTCTTCAAACGAAGGGAATTATAGTATTACCGTAACGGATGGAAAAGAGTGTACAGCTGAAGATCTTAAGCTTATTCATGTAAGCAGTCCTGAAATCTTATTTGACCTCCCTTTGGCGGATGAGGTTTGTGTCGGAAGTTGCATAGAAATTCCAATTGACATTACTGGGGGAACAGGTCCGTATACAGTGGATATGGAAGGTTCAGTTGGAATATTATCCCACAATTTTACTTTTGGAATAGAAGAAACAGAAGAATTTTTCACCTTTTGTCTGACAGGTGGATTGTTTCCTCCTATAACTGATGATGATCCTACGAACACTTTAGAGGTCACAACTACAGCATCTTTTTTTGGATCTGGAACAATAACAATATTAGGGATTACAGATACGAATGGTTGTGTCGGTACGGTAGATCCCAATCCATTTACAATTAGTCTAGGAGAAGCTCCTGACACAAGTGATCCAAGTCCTGTACAAGCCTGTCTTGTAAATGGCGTGGCGACCTATAATTTGACAGATATAGAAGATGACATTAATAATGATGGGGGACTAACCTTCAGTTGGTTTGAAGATGCTGGATTGACAAATCCTGTAAGTTCTCCCTACAATACGGCTGGACCAGAAACCTTATATGTAGTCGTAGATAATGGAGAATGCCCAGCGGATCCCATTGCTATTGTACTGATGCCAGCAGAAGGAAATGATGCAGGTATGGACAATACTATAACTATATGTAATGACGATGATACACCTGTAGATATATTTGATGCCCTGAATGGATCACCCGATACAGGCGGTGCTTGGATAGATGAAGATGGAGCAGGAGTAAGTATTGCTAATCCATCCATGGTTGTTTTCGAAGGTTTAGCAGGGGGCGATTATGATTTCAGTTATAATATGGCAGCGACAGCTGATTGTCCTGGTACTAGTGCTACGTTGACAGTAAGCATAGTAGAATTTGCGGACGCAGGGACCACTGGAGGTGTATTCCTTTGTGAAGGAAGTGCTTTGCCTGTCAATCTTTTATCTATTCTTAATGGTACACCAGATGCAGGAGGCGTATGGAGTGATCTGACAGGTTCAGGGGTAGATATATCTGATCCTACCAATGTAGATCTTAGTGGCTTGGGCGTTGGCACTTATCCGTTTTTATATATCGTAAGCGCTACTGAGCCATGTACGAGTCCGGGATCTACTGTTACGATAACAATAGATACTGCGCCTAATGCAGGAACAGCAGGTAGTACACAGATATGTAATTCAGGAACAGCAGTAATAAGTTTAGAAAACGAACTAGGACCTCATGATTTAGGTGGCAACTGGACAGATCTCAATGCATCAGGTGTAGATCTTAGTAATCCGAATAGCGTGAGCTTTGCTAATGTTGCAGGTGGAGCATACCAATATATGTATACCATTCCGGCGACAGGATCTTGCCCAGAAGCAGAGCAGGTAGTAACGGTAAATGTTATTGAAGGTCCTAACGCAGGTGAAGCAACTTCCGTGAGTCAATGCGAAGGGGATATGAATTCTTTTGACTTATTTGATGCCTTAGAAGGCAGTCCTGAGATGGGGGGGGCTTGGACAGATTTAGATGCCTCAGGTGCAGATATATCTGATCCTAGTCAGGTGAACTTATCCGTATTGACAAATGGAATGTACGACTTTAGTTACACCATAATGGGATCTGGGATTTGTGATGATGCAGTTGCTGTTCTGACTATAACAATAGAAGATGGAGCTAATGCCGGTTCCGGAAGTTCGGTTTTCTTATGTCTAAGTTCTGCTAATGATGATATAAATTTATTCAACTTATTAGATGGTACACCAGATATGGGTGGCGTTTGGAGTGATGATAATGCATCGGGCTTAGACATCTCTGATCCTACTAGTGTGGACTTTACCTCTCTTCCTGTGGGTAATTATAATTATACTTATACGGTTGCTGGAGTGGGACTATGTCCTACTAGTTCTGCAACGCTAGAAATAGAAATTAATACAAGCCCTAATCCAGGGCAAAACGCACTGAATCCCATCTGTAATTCTGGAACGCCTATTGTAAATCTTGATGAACTTCTAGGAGCCCATGATGCTGGTGGTATATGGACAGATGATGACGCTGTAGGCGTAGATTTATCGGATCCTACAACGGTATCTTTTGATGGTGTACCACTAGGCGTTTACGATTTTACATATACTATTCCCATGGTAGGTTCTTGCCCACAAGTTTCTGCTACTATTAATATACAGATAACGCCAGGACCTAATGCAGGACAAGGATCGGTGGTGCAATTATGTCAAAGCAATAACTTGTCTATAGATCTAGAAGCTGAGCTAACTGGAAATCCAGAAACCTTCGGAGTATGGATAGATGAAGATAATGCAGGAGTAGATATTACCAACGCAGGAAATGTTGACCTAAGTGGACTTTTGCCAGGTGTGTATAATTTTATTTATGAAGTTACAACTGCAGTCAATTGTAATCCTGATTCAGCAGTAGTAGAAATAACTATTCTAGGATCCGCTTCGCCAGGGGATGATGTAAGTACATCTGTTTGTATAGGAGGAGATATTGATTTAGAAAATTTACTTGTAAATAATGACGTAGTGGGGATCTTTATTGACCCCATTAACACAGGAGCACTTAATGGTAGTATTGTCAATACTTCTACATTGACAGATGGACAATCCTATGTTTTTATACACCAGATATCAGGTCCAGATAATTGCAATACGATCTCAGAAGCAGAAATAACTATTACAGTGGTAGGATTAGTTACAGCAGGAGCAAATGTTGAGGGTCAGATCTGTCCTAGCCAGGATATAAATTTAGTAGATTATTTAGACGGTGCGGACTTAGGAGGTATGTTTCTAGATAATGATAATACAGGTTTGCTAAGTGGTAATATATTTTCCGCTCCTGCTTCTGGAACATTTAATTTTACGTATCAGGTAGGTGATGGGACAGATTGCCCTGTTAGTTTTTCTAATCTAGTCTTAGATGTCATAGAAGCTCCAGTTGTGCAATTCAGTTTAGCCACAGATGTGTGTGCTGGAGCGTGTGAGGTACTATCGATCACGGCTGCTTCTGCAGATATTATAGAAGGTATGGTTCTTATTATGACTGACGATAATGGCAACGAAGAAGATACGCAGATCGTATTTCAGCAATCTTCTACATTTATGCTACCGATCTGTTATACGGCTGCAGGTGTATTTAGCTTTGCTAATCTAGTAGACGCTGGAAATTATACATTGAGTGTATTGCCGATTACTTATGAGGGATGTGTTTTTGATCTGAATGTCAATCTTGAGATTACGGCTTCTGAAGAAAGTTCAGAAATTAGAGATGATGAGTTGTGTCCTGGAGAATCTGTAATGATCAACGGTACTCAATATGACGAGAATAATCCATCAGGAGTAGAAATAGAAACGGAGGCCAATGGGTGCGAAACAATGATAACCATAGCACTTAGTTTTTTGCAAGAAGCAGAAAACGACATTATAGAATCCTTATGTAATGAAGAATCTATCACTGTAAATAATGTGCTGTATAATCAAGATAATCCTACAGGACAAGAAATAATAGAAGATGCAGCGGCAAATGGATGTGATAGTATTGTAAATATAGAATTATCATTTGATCAAGACTTTGTTCTAGAAACTATGATAGATTGTAACGATATAGAATCTAGTATGGTGAGTTTTAGTTCAGCCGCGGTAAATAGTGCGCCCTATAATCTTGTGATAGATAATAATCCTGCGATTGTGGTAAATACGCTACCGTTTATATTTGACCTATCAGCAGGTGTGCATACAATTCTTATTACAGATGTCGAAGGTTGCAGTTATACAGAAAGCATAAACATTGACATAAATGCGATAGATATAGAAATTGTACCTACTATGACCTCTGACAATACTTTTAGTTTATCGGTCTTAAGTAATATAGTAATAGACCAATACAACTGGAGTCCGTCAGACTTGCTAAGTTGTACCGACTGTCCTAATCCTACGGCTACCATTACAGGTACCCAAGAAATATTATTGACTGCAACTTATGGAAGTAACTGTGAGGTATCCGATCAGATAAGTCTCTCAGCAATTATCACTGAGACTGAAAACACGGATGTATATATACCGACTATATTTTCTCCAAACAATGATGGGTTCAATGATGATTTCATGATCTTCACCGAAGAGGCTACTTTGATAAGTACTTTTCAGGTATACGATAGATGGGGTAATAGAGTATTTATAACGAACAATATAGAGACGAATAACGAGGCTGCTGGATGGGACGGAAAATATAAGACTAAGAAACTAGATCCTGGCGTATATACATATTTTGCTGAGCTGATTTTTTCACAATCGGATAGGAGAGTTGTAAAAGGAAGTATCACACTGATGCGATAGTAAAGTATTCCAGAAATTGTTAATTTGTTAACGTAAAGAGCGTCCAGAATTTATTTTTTTTGGATTACTCTTAGAATAGAGTACGTAACTAACTATGGGTAGAATTCTTACACTGCAATTATTATTTTGCTTTATGGTATCTATGCCACTAAGTGGTCAGTTGTGTCAGGAGTTTACTGGGGGTAGTTCGTTACCGGCTTCGCCCGCTACTTTATGTGTAGATGATTTTTTGGAGATAAGTTCAGAAGGTGTAAATCTACCTTCGACGAGCACTGTGGATTGGTATGTTTCTAATACTAATAATTATGATCCTTATCTTGGACAAGGTAGTTTTCTAGCGAGTAGCAATGTAAATACGATATTTCCAAATAACTGTACAGCGACTGTTATGAGTATTTTTGTAAATCCATTTAATGGATCGGAAGGAGAATCAGATAAAGAGATAGTTATTATTTCCAGTGGAAATGGTTTTAGTATAAATTCATTAACACTCGATTTTAGTGATACTAATAATGCAGGTGGACCCACAAGTGATGATATTAACCTAGGAGGGGCATGTAATTGGACAAATGGTGATGCTTCGTTAATATCTGGATGCAGTAATGTTATTTCATTAGGGCCTGGCGATGATGTTCCTCCTAATTCAGTTTTGGTAATCCAATGTTCTGATGGACAATTTCCTGTTCTAGATTATTCTGATATTTGTGACCAAAATCAAGGATGTATATATGTTGTAAAAAATAATTGCGATAGAGGAATAATAGGAAGCTTTACTAATGGTAGTAGCGCAGTAAGAACTACAATTTTTGGATTTTGTGGAATTACTGAAACGATTGACTATATTGGATCGGGTAATACGACAACTCAGGGAGACTATTTGATAAATACTAATGGAGTCATTTCGTTTGATAATGTGGGTGCCGACGGTGTAGCTCCTTCTACCGTTTTGCCTACTGTGAACAATGTTATCAGTACAATAGATGACTATGTCTTTAGCGTAACAGAAAGTTATTGTAATATGGGTTCTCAATTTATAGTAGGTATAGTCAACCCAACACCAGAGGATTGTTGTGATAATATATACACTGAATATTTTGAATTTGAAGTTACTTGCCCTGATGCTGTACCCAACGCAAATAATTTACAAATATGTGAAGGAGAAGAATTGCAGCTTACAGAAACTGGAGGAGATGGAGTTTCTTGGAGTTGGGATGGACCGATAGGAAATGAGAATAATCAAAACTACAATATAAATAATGTAACGCTTACTGATGCAGGAACGTATACGGTAACCATCACGGATGCGAATATGTGTATGGATGAAGCTAGTATAATGATAGAAGTTGTGCCCACTCCTTCTATCACAATGACAACCTTAGATCCTGATATCTGCTACGGAGAATGTACCTCAGTGGATTTTAGTGTATCAGGTGGCAGTGGTGGGCCCTATGAGGTCACCTATGAAATAACGGCTGGAATAACCATTCCAGTAACATTTACCATGTCAGGTCCTACGGGATCATTTATGGTCTGTACAACGAGCGACTTTTTTCCATCATATGATTCGACAAACGATATTGCATACATTCCAGAAAGTATTAGTTCACTAACCATTGTTCTTACAGGAATAGAGGAGGGAACTTGTGATGGAACAATAGATCCTACGCCTATACAGATAAGTCTTATAGCGCCACCAGATGATCCCAATATCATGGATGTTTCTATCTGTGAAAATACATCTACTACTTTATCATTTTCTAACTGTTCTGGCACGTCTAACTGGTATGCCGATGCGTCGGGATCAACACTGCTATTCTCTGGAAATACTTTTGTGACACCTGTGCTTGCGACTACAACAAGTTACTGGGTGGCTTGCGCAGATGGAGATTGCGAAAGTAACTTAATAGAAGTCACCATAGATATTTTATCTCCTTGTGATGCTAGTTGTACGACTATGCAAGCCTGTGATGATAATAATCCATGTACTAATAATGATATGGAGACGGTAGGATCCGATGGTAGCGACTGCATACCCTGTGCTGGTATATCTAATACAACCAATGAACCACTTGTAGCTCCTCAGACCATTTGTGAAAATCAGTCGACAACACTTATTGCTACTGGATGTGGGGGAACGGTAAGTTGGTATGAAAGTTCAGCTGGTACAAATCTCTTAGCGACGGGGACTATGTTTACGACTCCATTATTGACAAATTCAACTTCTTATTGGGTCAGTTGTACAGAGAATAATTGTGAATCTCCGCTTATCGAAACAAGTGTAAATATTATACAAATAGATGCAATGATAACGGTGCTACCAACTTGTAATAGCGAAGGAACAGATGGGAACGCCCTGGATGATACCTATACATTTGAAATCACAGTAACAGGTGATAATGTAAGTTCGAGCTGGACAAGTGATGATCCATCTTCCACATCGGGCATGTTTAATGTTTCAACAGAGTTTGGACCTTTTTTGATTTCAGATGGATCATTTGTATTAAATATAATAGATGATCAGTCTACGGCATGTGCGACAGCTCTAACGATAAACCCGCCACCTCCTTGCTCAGATGCTTGTATGTTGTTAGATGCGGGACTTGATGAAGTGTTATGTATTGATGCAGGAACAGTTTCTAATGCAAGTGATGATTTTATAACTTTCACCTTAGATCCAACAGGAAATAACTTGGGAGGCAGTTACACGGTTACTGTAAATTCAGGTAGTGTTTTCCCAATAACTGCTAACTACGGCGCACCAACTAATTTCAGCTTACAAGGAGGTAGTGCAGGTAGTGGAGATATTATGTTGACCATAACTGACGATAATGATCCAGCTTGTAATCTGACAATTACTATTACGGATCCTGATAGTTGTTCTCCTGATTGTACTCTAGACGGTGCTGGCTTGCAGTTAGTAGTTTGTAATCAGAATAACACTGCAAGTAATGACACGGATGATATTATTACATTCAGTTTAGACCCTACAGGTCAAAATATAGGATCTAATTATAATGTAAGTGTAGACCAAGGAACAATTGCTCTTGGTGTTGCCTCCTATGGGGCACTAACTAATTTTAGTTTACAAAATGGAAGTGCAGGTGGTGGAAATGTAGAACTTACCATAACAGATGGAGACGATCCAGATTGTAGCATAACGATAACGATAGTTGATCCCGGTACTTGTTCAGGAGATTGTTCGATTCTTACAAATGGTCTAGATCTAGTTGTCTGTAATAACGGAGGAACAAGCGCGGATGATACGGATGATTTTATTTCTTTTGTATTGAACCCTTCGGGAGATAATCTAGGTAATGACTACACCGTAACTGTAGATATAGGTAGCATTAGTCCTACTAGTGCAAATTATGGATCACCATCTAGTTTTACCTTACAGGGAGGAAGTGCAGGGGGAGGGGATATCACACTTACCATTACAGATGATAGTGATGCAGCCTGTGCTATAAGTTTTACAATTGTAGATCCAGAAGCCTGCTCTCCAGATTGTGCTTTACAGGATGAAGGTCTCACGTTACTAACCTGTAATGGTAATGGAACAGCAAGTGATGAGGCAGACGACTTTATTACATTTAATTTAGATCCTTCTGGTCTTAATCTAGGAACGAATTATAATGTAAGTGTCAATACTGGAAGTATCACGCCTATAAGTTCTTCATATGGCGCATTGACAAATTTCAATTTACAAAATGGAAGTGCTAGCGGAGGAAATGTAGAGCTGACGATTACAGATGTCGACGATCCATCTTGTAGTATAACGATAACGATAATTGATCCTGGAGCTTGCTCTGATGAATGTGCAATTGGAGATGCTGGACTTAATTTAGTTGCCTGTAATAACGGAGGCACTAGTTCAGAATTAGGAGATGACTTCATTACATTTATACTGAACCCTACAGGAGATAATCTGAGTACAAGTTATACAGTAAGCGTAAACACAGGATCTATTCTACCTAATAATAGTGCCTATGGATCACCTACAAATTTCAGTTTGCAAGGAGGGAGTGCTGGAGGAGGAAATGTAGAGCTAACGATAACAGATGATAATAATCCAGCTTGCAATATTACAATTACGATAATTGATCCGGGAAGTTGCTCATCAGATTGCTCTCTGGATAATGTAGGCTTAGGACAGATAGACTGCGATAATAATTCTACAGGAAGTGATGGTACGGATGATTTTATGACATTTAATTTAGATCCTTCTGGTCTTAATTTAGGATCGGATTATAATGTAAGTGTCAATACTGGAAGTATCACGCCTATAAGTTCTTCATATGGCGCATTGACAAATTTCAATTTACAAAATGGTAGTGCTGGCGGAGGAGATGTAGAGTTGACCATAACAGATGTGGACGATCCAGCCTGTAGTATTACGATAACGATAGTAGACCCTAACTCATGTTCAGATGATTGTTTCCTTATGGATTCAGGATTAGATCTGATACAATGTTTTGACGGAGGAACCAGCACCGATGAGGATGATGATAGTATCAACTTTATACTAAATCCCACTGGTCAAAACCTTGGAGGTTTCTATAATCTCACGGTAAATCAAGGAGCTGTGCTGCCACCTAATGCTACCTACGGAGGACCTAGCACATTTACTTTCACTGTAGGAAGTGCAGGGGAAGGAGATGTAGAACTTACGATCACAGATTCTAATAATCCAGCATGTAGTATAACGGTGACCGTTGTAGATCCTGGGACCTGTTCTACTGGCTGTGCTATTAACGAAATAGGATTATTCGATATTGCTTGTTTTGATAATTCTACCTCAGCTAACAATACAGATGATATTATTACTTTTTCTATGGACCCGGTAGGTTCTAATGCGGGTGTTTTATATACTGTAACCGTAAGTTCAGGAACTGTTGCACCTACTAGTTCCACATTCGGAATGCCTACTAGTTTTAGCATGCAGGGAGGAAGTGCGGGAGGAGGAGATATCGTTATTACGGTAACGTCGGTTGATGAGCCTTCTTGTTTTGAGACGGTCACTCTTACAGATCCGTTGTCTTGTTCTGGGGGATGTGAAATTACAGATATCGGCTTATCTAATCTTACCTGTAATACAAATGGTACCCTAGGAGTTGACTCGGATGATTTTATAAGTTTTGATATAGACCCTATAGGATTTAACCTTTCGGATAATTATAACATTACAGTTTCTTCTGGAACAATCAGTCCTACTCAAGGAGACTATGGAGTGATTACAAGTTTTATGTTACAAGCAGGAAGTGCTGGAGCTGGGGATATCATTATTACCATAGAAAGTGTAGACACCCCGGGATGTGATTTTGCCATTACCTTATCTGATCCAGGACCTTGTTCGTCTAATTGTAATATTACGACCTCAGGCTTATCTAATATATTTTGTGGAGATAACGGAACAGGGGCTGATGTAGGAGATGACTTTATAAATTTCAGTCTGAATCCTACAGGAAATGATTTATCGGCAAGTTATACGGTGAGCAGTTCTGCAGGTATAGTTTCTCCGCTTTTGGCAAATTTTGGTTTTTCAGAGAATTTCGTTTTGAATGGTGGAAGTGCAGGAGGAGGAGACGTACTCATCACAATTACAGACAGTGCTGATCCGAGTTGTACAATTTCATTTATTGTCGAAGACCCAGGAGAATGCTCTTCACAATGCAAGTTAGACGAGGCAGGATTAGTATCTGTAATTTGTCAAGATAATAACACCCCTAGTGATAATACAGACGACTACATCAGTTTTATTTTGAACCCTACAGGGGGGAATCTATCTCAGACTTATGATGTAAGTGTCAATAATGGTTTTATAAGCCCTACGGCGGCAGCTTATGGGAGTCCACAAATATTTGACCTAGAAATAGGAAGTGCGGGCAATGGTAATGTAATCTTAATAATAACAGATGCCGATGATATTTCTTGTGAGATAATTATTGATATTATAGATCCAGGTGCATGTTCTGAGAACTGTGATTTAAGCTTGTTAAACCTTGGAAACGTAAGCTGCAATAGCAACAATACAGGAGGAGACCCTACCGATGATTTTATAAGTTTTGATCTGGATCCACAGGGAGAAAACTTAGGCCTAAGTTATACGGTAACAACCAGTGGTGCTCTAGTAACACCTAGCTCAGGAATTTTTGGGCAATTGACAAATTTTCAATTAGAGGCAGGAAGTGCGGGGAATGGAGCTGTGACAATTACGATAACCAGTGATGATGATCCTGGCTGTTTCTTAACTGGTATTATAGATGATCCAAATAATTGTTCTAGCTCATGTGAGCTGATCTTGGCAGGATTTTCTAATCAAAGTTGTAATAACAACGGTACCCTCACAGATGATACAGACGATTTCATACAATTTGAATTGAATCCCAATGGATTTAATCTATCTAGCAATTATAGCATTACAAGTTCTAGTGGGACGATTACACCTGACATTTCCGTATATGGAATAAATACTTTATTTACCTTCCAGCCAGGTAGTGCAGGAGCAGGAGACGTCATCCTGACCATCACAGATAGTGGAAACTTATCCTGCTCTCTTATGATGACCATCATAGATAATGGACCATGTTCTAGTTCTTGTAATATAGTAAACTTCAATCTACAGAATATAGACTGCGATGATAATAATACACCTTCCGATGATTCTGATGATGTCATTATGCTAGAGATAAGTCCTGAAGGGAGTAATCTAGCTAGCTCTTATAACTTAAGTGTAAATCAAGGTACAGTACAACCATCCACTGGGACATATGGTATGCCGATTATTCTAAGTTTAGGTAATAGTAGTGCTGGTAATGGAGACGTCATTATCACGGTAACAGATGCAACTGATCCGAGTTGTTTTCTTTCTGCCATAGTCACTGATCCAGGGTCTTGTTCTGATGAATGTATTATAGAAAATATAGGATTGAATAATCTAAGTTGTAATAGTAACGGAACGACAACTGATGATACAGATGACTTTATAGGATTTACGATTAACCCATCAGGAAATAATCTAGGAACCAGTTATACGGTAAGTGTTTCTTCTGGAACAATAGATGTAACGACTGGATTATATGGTGCACCTTTGTCTATTTCGATGCAGGATGGAAGTGCAGGATCTGGTGATGTAGTACTTACGGTTACAGATGTAAACAATCCTGATTGTTCTATAACCATAACCCTGGAAGATCCAGGAGCCTGTTCTACGAGTTGTAATATAGAAGCAAGTAATGTAATAGATGTGATTTGTAATAATAACAATACATTGTCAGATTCTAGTGATGATTTTATAAGTTTTAGTTTACAACCACAAGGAACTAATGTATCTACAGAATATATAGTTACTACTATCAATGGTACGATAACACCTACAAGTGGAACGTACGGAATGCTAACTCTATTTGAGTTAGAGCTGGGCAGTGCAGGATCTGGTGATATTGTCATAACGATAACAGATATGACAGATCCAAGTTGCTTTATCTCTAGTGTTATAGAAGATCCAGGCAGCTGCTCTGATGAATGCGAGATATTTGATATTGGCTTATCAGAGGTAATGTGTAATCCTCATATAACACCGACGGATAATTCTGATGACTACATCATTTTTTCTTTAGATCCTTCAGGGTTTAATTTGTCAAATAATTACGATATATCTGTCAATCAAGGTGGTGTTCTACCGATGAATGGAATTTATGGATCACCATCTACTTTTACATTAAACTTAGGAAGTGCAGGATCAGGTAATGTTTTCTTGACGCTTACAGATGGAGATAATCCAGATTGTAGTATTGTTGTCGAGATAGAAGATCCTGGTGCTTGTTCTACGGATTGTGTTTTCGGTATGGTGAATCCATCAGGACTAGATTGCGATGCTGGCTTATTATTAGATGATCCCTCAGACGATTTTATCGTTTTCAATCTTAATATACAAGCAACTAATGTAGGTGCGAATTATGCTGTTACAGTTGCGCAAGGCAGTATATCGCCTACTCAAGGAACGTATGATAATGTAGAATTTTTTATGTTGCAAGCAGGAAGTGCTGGGGGAGGAGATATAGAATTGAACATTACTGATATAGACGATCCTAATTGTACTTTTACAATAGTGGTCCCAGATACAGGGCCTTGTGATTCTGCTTGTGATCTGATAGCCGATGGGCAAACGACTTTTGCTTGTATAGCTGATCCCACAGTAGAATTAATGGTTGACGCAAGTCAGGGAACAGTTCCTTATACTTATGAGTGGCCAGATAATATCACTGGTAATCCTGTCGTAATTGCTTTGCCTGGTTCTGGTACATTCGAGTATGCTGTCACGGTTACAGATGCCCTAGATTGTGTAGTGGAGACTACTGTAACTTTGGAGGTTTCTGAGTTTAATGTTAGAGAAATAACAAGTGTATTATGTACTGATGAGGATATAATTGTCAATGGTGTCGTCTATAATGTAGACAACCCTGTAGGCGAAGAAATAATAGAGCAGGCAGTATCATGTGATTTTTTATTAAGGGTAGATCTTAGCTTCTACGAGGAAAGTATTCTAGTGGTGGATGAGACTTATTGTGAAGATGCAGTTGTCTATTTTGGCGGTGAAGAATTTGATGTAGATAATCCTACTGGTGAGGTGTATTTAGAAAATGCTTCTGTCAATGGATGTGATAGTACGATTATAGTCAATCTAGATTTTTCTAATGATGACGATCCTGATTTTGACATTGTAATTTTAAGTGCTCAGGATAATAATTATACGCTTAGTACTTCATCTGAAGTTATCTTAGATTCCATTGTATGGGAGGGCAGTAGTCAGTTGTCATGCGAATTATGTCCTGATGTAATGTTTATGATATCAGAAACTACAGAGATTACAGCTACAGGTTATTATGGTGAAAATTGTATAGTATTTGCATCTATAAATTTGGTGCCTGTAATAATAGATACGAGCAAAATTTATATCCCTACTATCTTCAGCCCTAACGGAGACGGTGTGAATGATCGATTTTTATTGGGCTCTGCGGAGGATATATTTATAAGTTCATTCTTTGTCTTTGACAGATGGGGAAATAAGGTATGGGGTAGAAAAAATATAAATACAAATGATCCTGATGCCAGTTGGGATGGAAAATATAACGGACAAGCATTGCAGCCAGGTGTATATATATATGTATTTAAAATTATTAATGGTGACAATTCTGAAGAGCTTATTTCTGGTGAGATTACGATTATATACTAATGGATCTATGCTGAAAATTGCTTTTTCATCTGTTTATAAATACGAGTTACCTGAAGGGCATAGATTCCCTATGGAAAAATATGATCTACTGCCTCAGCAATTATTGTATGAGCAAACGGTAACAGAAGAATCTTTTTTTGAACCTATACCACTAGCAGATGAAGATATATTACTGACGCATTCTAAGGAGTATCTAGATAAGTTAAATTTTCTACGACTAAATAGAAAAGAAATTAGAAATATAGGTTTTCCTGTCTCCGAAAAGCTGATAGCTAGAGGTAAAATAATAGCTGGAGGAACTTTACAATGCGCCTACGAAGCTATGACATCAGGCGTAGCGCTTAATATTGCAGGAGGCACACACCATAGCTTTAGAGATAGGGGAGAAGGATTCTGTATATTTAATGATTTCGCCATCGCATCGCAGGTTTTATTGCAAAGAAAAGTGCTGAAGAAAGTCTTGATTATAGATCTAGATGTACATCAGGGAAATGGAACAGCAAGTATATTCCAAGGAGAAGATAGGGTCTATACTTTTAGCATGCATGGAAAGAAAAATTATCCACTTCGTAAAGAAAAATCAGATCTAGATGTTCCCTTAGAAGATGGTACAGGCGATACTGATTATCTGAGTGAGTTAAACAATCATTGTGAACCTCTGATCAATAAAGTAAAGCCTGATATTATTTTCTATCTAGCTGGGGTAGATGTTCTAGCTACGGATAAGCTGGGGAGACTAGGGATGAGTCAGCAGGGATGTAAAGAACGAGATGCAATAGTCCTAGAGTTATGTAATAAATATGATATCCCTGTCGCAGTAAGTATGGGAGGTGGTTACTCGACGCAGTTACCTGATATCATAAATGCACATGCTAATACTTTTCGTGTAGCGGCATCTATATTCTAAACCAGAATTAGTATAAGGTATTTGGTGTTTTATAAAGTTTCTAAAGTGTCAAGAATTTCTTCTTTATAAGGTGAACTAGGATTCAATTCTAGGTATCTGGTAAAAGCCGATCTGATCAAAGCACTATTCCCTAATTCCAATCCTATCTGACCCAGATTAAACAAAGCATCTATATTGTCAGGATACAGTTGTAAATACTTCTCAAAATGTTGCTGAGCCTCTGAGTATTTTCTAAGTCGCTTAGAGCATATACCTAAATTAAATATTGCTTCCGGATGAGCTCTGTCATCCTCTGTTAGGCTTATCAATATCGTATACGCTTCTTGAAAATTATTTTCCCTCATATGAAGAATCGCTAGATTTCCATAGTTGAACTTGTAGTCCGTAAAAGAGTAGAAGTCCTCTTGTTTTTCTACAGCTTGTAGGGCATGAATCATACCTTGATCATATTCTCCACGCAAAAGGTAATCATTGGCAAGGAATCCATGGGCTTCCCTGCATGCAGGATGCTTTTCTACAAGTTGTCCAAATAAAGTACGGTCATCCGAGAAGTCATAGTTCCTATCCCAGATTCTATAACTTGAGTAGCCTAGATATAAAAGCAAAAATCCAATGAAAATTTTTTTATATCCTGACCAAGCCTTTTTTTCTATTTGGTAAAAGAAGTAATATGTAATAGCTGCAATAAATCCTAAAGATGGAATATATAAAAATCGATCAGCACGGAAATGTAATATGGGAAAGATCTGTGCGACAGGGATTAGAAAAAGATTGTACCATAAGAAGCCTATTGCAATCATCCAGTGTTTTTTAGCTAATACAAACTGGATAACTAGTAGACCGGCAAATGCAGCTAATTGTAAGCCGAACTTCCACACGGGCATGCTAGACCATATTTCTACAGCATCATTAGTCGTTAGTTCTACACTGCTCAGGCTGCTTGTAATGTAATTGATATAAACAGGAATGAAACTTAGCAACCGATCTATAAATGGAATGGCATCAGCATTAGATTCTATGGAATTGTTAAAAATCCGAAGCACGAAAAAAGTGATACCTATGATCATAAGAGGATAGATTGTAAAATTATCTATAGTATACATCTCTCTAGACTTTCTAAATAAGATATAGAGAAAGAAACCTAAGAATGGAAGCATGATGGATACTTCCTTAGATAATAATGCTAGGAGAAAAAGAAAAGAAATAAGAATTACGATACCCCATTTAACGCGTAATTCCTCCTTACGTCGGATCTTCTGAAAAAAGAATAGGATAACTAATATAAAAAAGCAGGCCAGCAGATCAGCCTTACTATGGATAAGTGCAACAGTTGCTGTATGGCAGGAAAGTAAGCCAAAAATTGCCGCACTGATAAGCGCATACCAATGATTATTTGTAATCCATTTCAGTAGGGTATAGAACAGAAATACATTAGCTAGGTGCAGAATAAGACTGCTGAGGTGAAACCCGAAAGGATTTCCTGCCCATATAGCAAAGTCCAGAGAATGCATGAGATTATACACAGGTCTGTGGTATCCAGCATAGTTATTATCATCAAATATCAAGATCTTAATAAAAGCTTCCCAATCATCTATTATAAGTAACTTATCAACTATCTCTGCCTGATCGATCCAGACAAATCCATTCGATAGACTGTTCCAATAGCATAGGCTTATGATGAAGAGTAGAGCAAAGGGAAGAACACGTTGTAGATAAGGTATTTTCAAAATGTTATAGCTGTATGTACTGTAAAGTAAGACAAAATTACTTCTTATTTTACAAGCTGCTCTAATAAAAAATCTGTTAAAAAAATTCTACTTGTTGATCTGCTTTAAGTTCGATATTAAGAATTTAGATATTTAGAATACGTAGCAACAAACAAACAATTCTCAAAGGTGTTACTCCCTTATAACAAGAAGTGTGTTGTCCTAATAATAGTCCGTTTATAGAGCTTTTTATACTAGGAGTAGTAGTTTATTCTTTTTTTACTGATAATTCTACTAGATATAATAGCATACAGTACCTATGTTATAGCTTATCTAAATTAGTTATTAAAAATAATTGCTGAATAAGCATTATAATTGTTCTCTGAACGTATTTTGATTGGAAGAAAATAGAAAATATGCAAGTGTACTTATTCCTTTAGCCATACCTAAAGTATATGATTATTCTATACCTACAGATTTGGAAGATCAAGCAGCATTCGGAATAAGGGTAGAGGTAAGTATCAAAAATAAGCTCTATTCTGGACTTATCGTAGAGCTTCATGAAAATGTTCCTGCTGGCTACAAGACTAAGGATATTATATCTATACTTGATACTACAGCTATTATTACAGAACGACAGTATAAGTTCTGGAAGTGGATAGCTATGTATTATTGTTGCACCCTAGGAGAAGTAATGAATGTTGCCCTTCCTTCAGGACTGAAATTGTCTAGCGAGACAAAGATAATCTTATCTCAGTATGGAATAGACCAGATGCATGACTTGACAGACGACGAGTATCTAGTTGCGGAAGCACTGAGTATACAGGAAGAACTTCCTTTATATCTTGTGCAAGAGATCTTACAGAAGAAAACGGTCTATCCTACGATCCGTTCCCTGATGGATAAGAATATTCTTATGATCAAAGAGGAACTAAAAACTGGCTTTAAGCCCAAGCTAGATGATTTTATAAAATTAGAAAAAACGTATTATGAAAACGGTCTCACGGCTGCACTAGAATTAACTACGAGATCCGAGAAACAGACTAGAGCAATTTTGGCTTTCTCTGCGTTAGCAAAAGAACTGAGAGACGAAATCCCTAAAAAGTTATTGTACAAATCGGCAGATGTTAATAGTTCAGATATAAAAAAATTAGTAGAGAAAGGAATTTTTACCATTGTGAAAAGAGAAGGCTCTCGTATTAAGAAGTATACAGAGAAGTTAGAAGGGATGCCCGATTTTTCTGAAGAGCAACAGCGCGCTTACGAAGAGATCCTTACTTCATTCAAGTCTAAAGATCAGGTTCTGCTCCATGGTGTAACTGGAAGTGGAAAGACCTGGATCTATATGAAGCTGATTCAGGATATGATCCGTAAGAAAAAGCAAGTATTGTATCTGCTTCCTGAGATAGGACTTACTACTCAAATTATCGAGAGACTACAAGCTGTATTTGGAGATAAGGTAGCGGTGTATCACAGTAGACTGAATAATCATGAGCGAGTAGAAATATGGAAGAAAGCGAATGGGGCGATACCTGTATTATTAGGTGCTAGGTCTAGTCTTTTCTTACCGTTTAAGAATCTAGGGCTTATTATTGTGGATGAGGAACATGATACATCATTTAAGCAGGCCGATCCTGCTCCTAGGTATAATGCAAGAGATGCGTCGATCGTACTGAGTTCCTTATCTGGAGCTAAGGTAGTACTGGGTACAGCAACGCCATCGCTGGAATCTTATCATAATGTTCAGCTTGGTAAGTATGATCTTGTGCGTATGGAAAAGCGGTTTGGAAATGTAGAACTTCCAGAGACTCAGATTGTCGATCTGAAGAAGGCTTATCACAGGAAACTAATGAAGTCTGTATTTAGTTCAGTACTTCTAGATGCGATTACGGGAGCATTGTCTAAGGGAGAACAAGTGTTAATATTTCAGAATAGGAGAGGCTATGCACCTACTATGAAATGTCAGGTATGTAACTGGCATGCGGAGTGTACGAACTGTGATGTAAAACTTACAGTTCATAAATTTTTCAATCAGCTGAGATGTCATTACTGTGGAAAGAAATCTAAGTTGCCGGTAGAGTGTCCTAGATGTGGGTCTAAGGATGTAAGTCAGTTAGGATTTGGTACCGAAAAAATAGAGGACGAACTAAGACTATTGTTACCTGGAGCGAAGATAAAGCGGATGGACTATGATACAACAAAAACGAAAACAGACTTTCAGCGAATTATAAGAGAATTTGCAGATGGCGAGATAGATATACTAGTAGGTACCCAGATGGTGACCAAGGGATTAGATTTTGATAACATTTCTCTGGTAGGTGTTCTGAATGCAGACAAAATTATTAATTTTCCTGACTTCAGGGCTCATGAAAGAGCCTTTCAGTTATTTACACAAGTGAGTGGGAGAGCGGGAAGAAAAAATAAGCAAGGGAAGGTGATTATTCAGACTTTTGATCCTAGTCATCCTGTAATTACGGATACGATCAATAATGATTTTGATCGTTTTGTAAGAAGAGAAATACAGGAGCGAAAGAAATTTATCTATCCACCTTTCTTTAAACTTATATATATTCATGTCAAACATAAGAATCCTAAAACCGTACATTCTGGTGCTCAGATATTGACAGATATGCTAGAGCAGAAGTTAGGTAAAAGAGTGCTAGGACCTACAGAGCCAGGTATAGCTAGAGTAAGAGGTTTTTACCTCAGAGATATAACGGTAAAAGCAGAAAAGAATAATAAGAAACTGAACGAGATCAAGGCGATTATTTTAGAGGCTAAATCCAATATGAGACAGTCTGATGGCTATAAGTCCTTGCGAATCAATATAGACGTAGACCCTTTCTGATACACAGGGAATATCTATATCATGTTACTCGTCATCTTTGATTTTCTCAAATTGTATCCCATTTTTCTTTGGTCCCCAGATGAGTTTGTCCTTGTCATCATAACCTCGTTCCCACAATTGCATACCTTCTTTGTTGATGAGGATTCTAGTAGTGCCGTAGATAGATCCCATAAATAAATTTCTACAAGTTTTGCCAAAAGTGCTAGCTGTGAATTCACCTTTTCCTTTCTTATTAAAAAAGAGGGTACAACCATGTTTTTTTCTGAGTGTAGAAGAAAGATTATTATTCAGCATAGAAGGGTTTTTCCATGCTCCTACATATACTTTTTTATTTGGTAGACCGAATGTATTCAGTTTTATACCACTGTCTGCTTCTTCTAATTTGTAGATGACTTGCTCGATTGGCTTTTTTGGGTTATCGGCATAACACCTTTCGGCATAAAACCATTTTACAGAATCACTATCCATATAGATAGGAACTATATGTAGATCCATATTTTGGAAAAGCGTATCTGTTTTTGACTGTGTCTTATTAGAGAAATGTCCTGATATAAAATCACTTACTTCCTCAAAATTATTTTCGTAAACCTCTGTAGGTATAGCCTTCTTTCTGGAGCAGGAAATAAGAAGTAAGAGCATATAAAATAGGTAAGATAATTTCATATCAGTAAGTTAGATGAAATAATTATTTACAACTGGCTAGAAGGTAACTTTCTTTGTCATTTTTTTTCCATCTCTAAGAATCGTAACATCCACCGTTTGTCCTTTTTCGAATGCACCTAAGGCTTTCATGTAGGTCATCATATCCGTGACATCGACATGACCTACCTGAATAACTATATCACCAGCCTTCATGTCAGCATTGTATGCAGGGCGATTCTCATTGACACCATCTATCCGCATACCACCCTCGTTATATAGGTAATCAGGCATTACACCTAGTGTTACTTTAAAATCTGTCTGCATAGCAGATGCATTGACAGTTTTTGTAAAAACTAACCTAGGGTCATCGTCTAGTTCTACGATGATGTCGTAGATGTAGAACGTAATATCTTTTATTCCATCAAAATTGACAAGTTCCACATCATCAGTCGGTTTGTGATAATCCTTATGTGCTCCTGTAAAAAACTGAATTGCTGGAATATCCTGATAGTAAAATGACGTATGATCGGATGGACCTACACCAGATTCCGATTTCACAATTTTCAGATCATATCTATTTGCTTTATCTATGGCTGTGTCCCAGGAAGGAGAGGTTCCCGTACCATTTATGGCAAGTGTTCTTTCTCCGTTGAGTCTACCCACCATATCCATATTGATCATATAGTTGATCTTAGAAAGTGCAAGTGTCGGATTTTTAACCCAGAAGCTAGATCCTAACAAACCCTGTTCCTCGCCCGAAAATGATATGAATAGGTAATTGTTACTTTTGACATGCTTAAGTAATGCTGCTAGTTGCAAAAGGGTAGCAATACCGCTTGCATTATCATCGGCCCCATTGTGGATCTGATTCTTAGTAGGAGATAATGAGCCGGATCCTTTTCCCCCATACCCTAGGTGATCATAATGTCCACCGATCACCACGGTTGTCTTTGCGCCGTGATCTAGAAAACCTATAACATTCATTCCATTTACAACTTCTCCACCACCACCATGTTGGTGATCCTCATGTGGATTAGATGCTCCACTAGTTTTGAAATGTTGTAAGTAGGAGCCACCGATAGCGGCTAGTCCTAGTTCTTGATATCGCATACTTATATATTCAGCAGCTAGTTTTTCGCCAGCTGACCCCGTCCTTCTACCTTCTAGCTTATCATCAGCCAGATAAGTTACATCAGACTTTATCTGTCCTATTTGTGTAATGTTTATAAGGTTCTTGGAGGATTTGCATCCAAATAATAAACTAATGAATAAGAATATGAATAATCTCATCTGTACTTTCTTTATTTTAGCGCAAATTTAAAATAACTTACTTAAAGATATAATTTTATGCAATCCAGATTATTGGTATTCACTCTTTTTATCCTAGTACTTTCCGCTTGTAATACATCATCAAAATCGTTGGTCCAAGAGAATGAGGTGAAAAAAGAAATGAGGGACAAGGTAGAACCTAAAGCAGAGGCAGAGAAAGAAGTCGCTCAGGCAAAGGCAAAGGTGCAGGGAAGTGGAGCGGAAAGCTCTTCTCAATCTAAAAAAGAAATGCCAGCAATGGCAGGTAAACCTTCTATCCCTATGAAGCATTACTTGCAAGAGAAGCATTTGCGTAATGTGCAACAACTAACTTTTGGAGGAGACAATGCAGAAGCTTACTGGAGTTTTGAAGATGATCAACTTATATTCCAAGCCGCTAATGATGAATGGGGAGCGCCCTGTGATCAGATATACCTTTATGACATGAAAGAAGATATGGCTGAGAATATTCCACCTATGGTAAGTACTGGAAAAGGTAGAACTACTTGTTCTTACTTCATGCCTGGCAATAAATCTATCTTATATGCATCTACGCATCTAGGAGGCGACGACTGTCCTGTGGAACCACCCAGGGGTGCAAAGTACGTATGGCCTATATACGACACGTATGATATTTTTGTTTCTGATCTGGAGGGGAATATTACACAGCAGCTTACAGACTTTGAAGGTTATGATGCGGAAGCTACCGTATCTCCTAACGGAGACCTGATCGTATATACTTCTACGAAGTCGGGAGACCTAGAATTATGGACGATGAACATAGATGGTACAAATAAGAAACAAGTTACTACTGGACTAGGTTATGACGGAGGTGCATTCTTCTCACCAGATGGTACTAAGCTGATTTTTAGAGCAAGCCGACCACAGACAGATGAAGAGATAAAGGAGTATAAAGACTTACTAAAAGAAGGTCTCGTCCAGCCCACAGAGATGGAATTATACGTTTGTAATATAAACGGTACAGATCTAAAGCAGATCACTAAACTGGGAAATGCTAACTGGGCACCATTCTTTCATCCGTCAGGAGAGAAAGTTATATTTTCTTCCAATTACAAATCTAAGAGAGGTTTCCCGTTTAATCTTTTTATGATAAATATAGATGGATCTGGTCTGGAGCAAATTACTTTCGATAAGACCTTTGACTCATTTCCTATGTTTTCTTTTGATGGTAAGAAAATAGCTTTTTCTTCTAATCGAAATAACGGAGGAACGAGAGATACAAATTTATTCATAGCAGACTGGGTAGACTAAATATGTCTTGCTTAGAAACCTTAGAGCGGAAGTGGAAGGTGTCATCATCTGATGTTATCATAATACTTATTGTTTTTGCTTGTACAGGTTTCACCATTTTATTTTTGAAGAAACCGATCGTTGCATATTTTGCTCCTGATGGACAGAAATCTTTGCTGTTTTCCATCCTGTACTATATTTTGATTCTTCCTATATATAATATTTTCTTACTTATGTACGGAGGATTATTTGGTAAGTTTTCTTGGTTCTGGGAATTTGAGAAAAGGTTCTTTAAGAGATTTCTGGGCAGGAAAAACAAGGTATGATGGTTGACAAATCGACTATTGACTTTATAGGTTTAGGTGCACAGAAAGCAGAAACAACCAACTATCATTTTACATTCATAAACTAATTAGTCTACTGGTTGTCTAAAAACTTATAATTATAATTATGTCAAAACCCTATTGCTTACTCCCTTTTATACATCTCCATGTAGGCGATAGAGGTCAGGTAAATGCTTGCTGTGTAGCTAAGATACCCTTTGGAAATATAAACGAACAATCACTAGACGAGATATGGAACGGAGCTGCTATAAATAATTTGAGAGATAAGTTCCTGAAAGGTGAAACAGATAAGAGATGTGAGGTATGCCATAAGCTAGAGGCAAGTGGAGGAGAAAGCATAAGACTGGAAACATTTGAAAAGTTTAAAGATCTAGATACAGATAATTTTGATAAATATCCTGTCTATTTTGATATACGTTTCTCTAATGTATGTAATTTTAGATGTCGTACTTGCTGGCATGGTGCTAGCTCTAGATGGTTTAAGGATGCTAAGGCTCTAGGAACAAATATCGGTGAAGAAGCCATCATCACCAATATTCAGGATTTTGATTATTTCATCTCGAATAGCAAAGAAGCATTGTTGAATGCCCAAGAGTTCTACTTTGCAGGAGGAGAACCCCTGGTTACGGAGGAACATTATAAGTTACTAGAATGGCTGATCGATAACAATGCCACAACTGCGAGGCTTCGGTACAACACAAATTTTTCTAAGCTAACATTTAAGCATTATAAGATTTTAGAGCTGTGGAGTCATTTTCCGGATGTGGAAATATTAGCTAGCATAGATGCTAGTCATGTATTAGGAGCGTACATCAGAAAGGATATGGTATGGAATACTATAGTCGAAAATAGAGAATTACTGAGACCTCATAGTCAGATAAGATTTAAGATTGCACCCACAATATCATTACTCAATGTTGCTCATATTCCTAGCCTGTATTTAGAATGTCTTACATCAGGAATGATAGATAAAGAAGATTTTTACATTAATATATTAGAGCGTCCTGCTTACTACAATATACAGGCCTTGCCTATCGAACAGAAAGAGACAATAGCGCAAATTTACTTAGAGGCGATGAGTGATGATCAGCCTGTAATGATCAATAAATCTTTCCAAGAAATATTGGACTATATGTTTGCTGAAGATAGATCTAAACACTATGCTACTTTTCTGCAGAAGACAAACCAATTGGATACATTAAGGAAGGAGAAATTTTCTGATTTATAATTTAATGACTAGTTTTTAATACTTGTATCTCCCATTGCTCTAAGGTTCCAATAAATGCCTTTTGGTCTACTTTAATTTCTATAATGTTAGGCTCTAGGGTGGTGTCTAGTTTCACAAAAAACTCGTAGGTATTAATTTTATCTTCTTTACTTATGGCATTAAAGAGTGGGAATGAAAGCGGAGTAGCTCTTGTAGTAGTTTTTACAACTAGATTGGAATTCCAAAATCCCTTTTGCGCATGTACAGATAGTTTTATTTTTGCCCATTCATTTTTAGTTCCACTTTGTAGGATCTCTTGTCGGATAAAAACATTTTCTCCTTGTATCTTTTGCGCAGTCGTATTTTTATAATTCTCGCTAACAGGATAGTCTTCAAAATTAGAAAGATATAAATCAGAATGCATTAAACTCATGTCTAGTGGAGTAGGGGAGAGGTCTAGGAATACATGCTGATAATATAGCTTGTTCATACCTCTGTAATGTAGTATAGTCTTATTGTACTGTACATGCTGAAACAGATTAACGAAGACTAGTAGAGGCACTAGAACATATAGAATCTTTCTGTAACGTGATTGTATCATCGATGCGATAAGTCCAGAAAGTGCTAAGATGAAAACTGGATAAGATTGTACCAAGGCTCGACACGAATAGCTTCCACCATATCGCCAGTCACTCCACGCCATGATAATCCATAGGTTAAGCAAGCAAAAAGTAAGGACTGACTTCCTATATACTTTGCCTCTCATATACCACAGGCCCGCTACAAATAAGAGGGTGGCTGGTGTGTAGATGAACCATCCCTTTTCCCATCCAAATAAGACTCTGAAATATGGATAGAGAAAATACCACTTACTCCCTACATCATAGATCCATTGGTCCGTGGCATGCTGCCAGTAGAGAAACTGAGGTAAAAGAGCGAGTGTGCCACCAGATATAACAAGCCAGATATGCCTTTTGTCCTCTTTGACAAATTTCCATTTGTTAAACCCAGAGGATATCCATAACAATGGAATAAATAACATAATAGCTTCAGTAGGTCTACAGAAAATAGCAAATCCTGTTATGAGTCCGAGAAGAAAACTATTCTTAAGCGTTGGAACTAGATGCCATTGTCTACTATACCAGAGGACAAGTACATAAAGGACAAACAAGTAAGCATGTGTCTGATTACCGTCGATGGTAGCGTATTGGACAAAATTTGTTGCTGTAAGCCCAAGGATAAGCGACCAAGCTACAGCGACGTCACTATAATAATGTTTTAAGAATTTACGTAATAGAAAGATGGCAGGAATAATATAGAATAGTGGACTTAGAAATATACACAACTGATAAGGATAGGAGAATCCATCAGCAGGAAAATTACTGAGGAGTGCAATGATATGCCCGAGCAAGAAAAAAGGTAAATAGAAGAGGGACAATCCACCATAATAGGTGAATACATAATTTCCATTAGCCGCTCTTCTCGCCTGATAAAAATCTGAACCCTGGAGATTATACTTTTTTTCTAGTTCCGTATACCACCCAAGATCCTTACAATCATCATATATCGTGAAGGACGGAACGTAGAGATAATATCCCAATACATCATAGGTAGTCGCCTTCAGTTCTTTTCCTTTAGAAAAGATAGTAGCCAGCTGAATTGCTATTAACAATAAGCTGATTAGCACACAGGCAATATAGGAGTAGGATTTTTGTTTTGATTCGATGATTGTAGACTATGATTAAAAATGAAAAATAGAAAGCTACAAAATTGTTTATGGACTAGCTAGCCTATAGAAGGATATCAAACTTATTTCTCACACAAAATAAAGTGTAGCCTTAAAATATCATATAAACCACAACACTCCCCACAATAAGAAAAGCCTCATTTGATTATACAAACGAGGCCTTCTCCGTACCAGTTTTTGGGACTGCTAAGCTTTGAAGCTCATCTGTACTTTTTTCTCTAGCAGCGAAACCGTATCCTTAAATAAGGAATCCGTATCCATAAGATCCTTTACTGCTTTGAGCGAATAGATAACAGTGCTATGGTCTCGGCCGCCAAAATTACTGCCGATAGACTTAAGCGAACTATTCGTATAATTCTTTGCAAGATACATAGACAACTGGCGAGCGATAACAACAGAACGCTTACGGGTCTTACTATGTAGCTTTTCTATTGGTACTTCGAAGTGGTCTGCAACCAACTGCTTTATGTTGTTTACTGAAATTTCTTTATTGACATTCGTAACGAACTGCTTGATAACCTCTTGTGCAAGACTGACATCTATCGTTTTAGAGTTTAGTGTAGCCTGCGCGATGAGTGTTATGATAACCCCCTCTAGTTCTCTGATGTTATCCTTTATATTGAAGCAGATATAATCTTTTACATCCTGAGGGATCTTTAGATCATCTTGCTTTAGCTTTTCTTCTAAGATAGCATAACGCGTCTCAAAATCCGGCTCAGAGATATCAGCACTTAATCCCCACTTAAATCTGTTGATCAACCTAGACTCTAGACCTTGAAGATCTTTTGGAGGTTTATCAGAGGTAAGGATAATCTGCTTCCCGTTCTGATGTAATTGGTTGAATATATTGAAGAAAATTTCTTGTGTCTTTGTTTTATTGGCCAAAAACTGGATGTCATCTACGATCAGCGTGTCTATATGCTGATAATAATTGATAAAATCATTTATGGACGCATCCTTTATGGCTTGTATAATCTGTGTGGTAAATCTTTCTGTAGTTATATAGAGTACATTTTTAGAAGGCATCCTATTCAGAATCTCATTTCCGATCGCCTGCACAAGGTGAGTCTTACCTAATCCTACGTTTCCATAGATGACTAATGGATTGAAGGCTGTGCCTCCCGGTTTTTTCGAAATAGCGAGACCTGCTGATCTAGCCAGTTTATTACAATCACCTTCTATATATGCATCAAAACTATATTTCGGATTTAGATTAGAATCTACTCTGAATTTTTTGATACCTGGTATTACAAATGGGTTACGGATATTATTTCCTGAAAAAGTTTCTGCAGAGCCTTTTTTCTGGGGTATAGAACTCGTAAGCTTCCTGTGGTTATCAACAACAATTTTGTATTCTAGTCTTCCCTTGGATCCTAGAACAACATTCAGCGCTTGTTTCAGTTGCGTGATGTAATGTTCTTCTAACCACTCATAGAAAAACTTATTAGGTACCTGAATAGTTAGGATATTATTGTCAAACTTTACTGCTTTTATCGGTTCAAACCATGTCTTAAAACTTTGAGGATTTATATTAATTTTTATGATATCTATACACTGAGCCCATTTAACTTCATGATCTGTTAACATGTTCTTTTATCTTTGCGGTTCTAATTACAAAGTTGGATTACAACTTTAATATATTGTTTCTAACTTAGTAGTACCCAGCTTCTCTGTAGTACTTTCCTTATTCTACAAAAACCTAGGGATGTAGTTTTCGTATATCGCGGGGAGACAAATTTTGGAAAAAAAAACCAATTAAAAAAACTATCAAGAGTATTTTATTGAAAAAAATATTTCTCTCACAACTTATTGATTCACAGTAACTTATATAATTAATTTTTTACGTTTTAATCGCTTGTAAATCAACTAGCTTACATGTTATAAAAATAACTAATTTGTTAATTTAGCTACGTATGCGTTAAGAACGTGTTTTTACAATTGACACATTTTTTACCCTTAGAAATTTCCATGGTTACATCTAGTCTACCTAACATAAGTCCAGCCCATCCCGCCTGATTAATAATTACTTCTTTTCCTTTGTTGTTTCTTCTGATATCAGGCTGATACATAAATGTGTGCGTATGACCTCCTAATATGATGTCTATGTCATGTGTGTTCTGTGCTAGATGTATATCAGATACTGTGTCGTCTCTGTATTTGTAACCTAAGTGGCTGAGACAGATGATAAGATCACATCCTTCGTCTTCTTTCAGGATCGCAGCAATTTTTTGTCCTTCCTTTATAGGATCTAGATAGACTGTATCGCCATATAGTTTTTTAGGAACCAGCCCCTTCAGTTCTATACCTAGTCCAAAAATTCCGATTCGGATACCATCTTTCACAATTACAGTATAAGGTTTTACACGACCAGCAAGTGGTGTATCTTTTATAATATAATTACCCACAACAAACTCAAAGTCCGCATGAACCAGTTGTTTTGCAAATCCTTCTACCCCCATATCAAAATCGTGATTCCCTAGCGTTCCGACATCATACCCTAGTTTTGACATTACCTTCATTTCTACCTCTCCCTCATAAAAGTTAAAGTAAGGCGTCCCTTGGAATATATCTCCACTGTCTAGCAGTATGACATTATCTTCTTCAGCTCTTACCTGCTTGATCATGCTAGACCTCAGGGCAACACCTCCTGCACCTTCATTCCTACTGCCATCCATAGGGAAAGGTTCTATCCTGCTATGCATATCATTCGTGTGCAGGATGGTTATTTTTTTTAGATCCAGATCTTGTCCTGCGTATGATGGAAAACCTGTCAAGATTCCTGCAGCAGCTAATCCCGTATGGGTGATAAATTTTCTTCTGTCGTAAGCCATAGTTTATGCGGTTTATTGAGTCAGTATTCTTTTAGTAGGATCTATAATTATTTTTTTTCCGTCTACTTTCTTTCTTCTTAGGTGATCTATGACCACCTCTCGGATGTATTTCCCCGTATTCTCTCTAGGGTAATCTAGGAGAAAATCACAATCATCGCCACCGTTAGCAATGTAGTCTGGTATGCCTACATAATAGGTGTCGCTTTCTTTCCATGGCTTGCCACTTATTGTAACATCCTTACTTTTGCCGTCCTCTATCGAGAAACTTAGTCCATCACTTATGGGCCATCCATTAAGCTCAGCTATCTTATCTACCAGTAGCTTCGTTGCCTTGCCATCTAGTTCCACAACGATAAGCATATTATCGAATGGCATCAGTTCATATATCTTCCCGACAGAAATGGGGCCCTTACTCAGGGAAGGAACTCTGATACCTCCATAATTCTGTATAGCAAAGTCTACAGGTTTTCCAGTCAGCAAGATAGCTTCTTCCTTTAGCACATCAGTAAACCAGTTGCCCAGTTTAGAATTAGGTCTAGATTTGACAAGTTGCTCATCTAGTTCTCCTATAATTTCTGTCATTTTAGCATCTAGCGTCTTCTTATAAGGAGCGATCATGGCAAGAATTTCTGGATCCTCTTCTGCAGCTCGTTCATCTACTTGATAATTTTTACCAGATAAATCCGCCACATGTACAACCTGTCTAGAACAAGCGATCTGGAGTAGGACAAACAATCCCAGTAGTATATTTTTACGCATGAATATCTATTTTTTGATGAGGGAATGAGCCTCTTGTTTGATGGCTTGCTTAGCAGTTTCTAGAGGATCCTTGGGCCATTTAGAAGTGTAAACAATAAGCTGATCGGCAGTTATATTAGTAGCTTGGGCGATATCTATTTTGTCCATGGATTCAGCGATCATGGCTTGGATTTCGTTTTTAGCCAGACTCACAATCTGCCATAGTGGATCAGAAACATACAATTGCTGCGTGAGATTATGCTCGTATTCCTGTTGTATAGCGATCATCATGGCATGCATCAGCTCATCTGAGCGCATATTCTGTGTTCTCAGTCTGAAGATAAGATTAGGCACCGATATTCTCTCACAAAAGAGCAGTAGCCGCTCGTAAGCCTGCAACTTCATCGGTATATTCTCCTTGCCACCAGCCTTACTTTGTAGAGACATGGCGTGCAACTGCATCTTGGTAGACGCATATCGCTTCAGCACCATGGAGAGTCCTAATATGATGGCCCCTCCTATAATAACTGCTTTGGCAATTTCTAATAATATGGTAGATTCTTGTATTGACATATGTTGGTTTCTCGTTTAGTATCCTAAAATTAGGATTTATTCCGAATCCCCACCAAGAAAAAGTGGATCACAATGCAACCTATGAGGATTTTAATGTGTTATAATAAAGCAAAAGTAAGTAGACGTAGGATTTTTAACTTAGAACACTTAACTTTGCAATAGCATTTACAAAAACTAATATATACTAAGATGGCAGAAGTAAGCACAGCAGTAAACACACCGATCAAACTTACAGAAGGAGCGTTGAAACAGTTGAGGCGTATACGCGCCGAGCAGAAGGTGCCGGACAACTACGGACTCAGAGTAGGTGTCAAAGGCGGTGGATGTTCAGGTTTTACCTACATATTAGGATTCGACGAGCAGAAAGAAAAAGATCAGGTCTTCCAGGTAGATGGTATGAATGTATACTTAGAGAAAGCACACGCGATATACCTTTTGGGTATGGAAGTTGATTGGCTCGAGGGCCTTAATAATAGAGGCTTCACATTCACTAATCCTAACGCCACGGATACTTGCGGTTGCGGAACCTCATTTTCTGCATAAGAAATGACAAGTTTCTTAAATTTACACAGAATCTATTTTAACAACGATTAGGGCATGACCCACTCGTACCTCGGGGTCGGTCCCTTACAGGCTCACTGTTCGTTCGATCCCCAGCCACCCGCATAAGCTCGTCACGGATTGCTCATTCCATTCGCCCCTTCTAGGCACCTCATGCGGCCTCCCTCCTTCGCTTGCTTATCTATATTCTATGATTGACATTTAGAAATACGTTTCTTAGCTAAGTATCCGAGCAAAGACATCTCGATAAATCCTAAGTCCTGGAAATGCGTTAGGGTATTAATTTTTGATTATCAGTATTTGGATTAGTAAGAGCTTCTAAAGTATTTCCAAGCCATTGTTCAATTAAACTATTATAAACAATAAAAAAAAATGTAACTATTCAGATGAATTCATGAACCGCTCACATTAGAAAATGCTATTTTTCTAGTGAACACTTTACACAGATTAAAATATATTTCATACCTACGGCACGAGGTAATTCTATTCTATTTGTATTCTACCCATATTACATCCCTAGCGGGATTTTTATGTTATATTTCTTGTCCTGTAAGGACATCATATCGGTAGATATTTTTTACTAATTACATAAATACATCTTTTTATTGGCAAACTGGATATGGCGCCTTCTTAGTAAATCCTTCAGAAATAGACATTGTAAGACAGTATATTTTGGATCAGGGAGCGCATCATAAAAAGAAATCATTTAAAAAGAAGTACCGTGATTTTTTACATAAATATAAAGTTGAGTATGTTTCATGGTGCTAGGCCCAGGGTCTAAATCATGTTATCTTTTCTATTATCACCCAAAGGGTCACAACTCTTGTGCTCATCATGAAGAAAAAAATAGAGATAACTACAATTTCGTAAACTTCTCTGTCCTTACAAGTTTTCCACCACTATAAAAATTCACGAAATAATTTCCTGACCGCAGTACTGATATATTTAAACTAGTTTCTTGCGAATGAACTTCCATCTCACGTTGACCTAGTATATTTGTTATCACTAAGTAATCATACTCATAACCCTGATCTATTGGTTCTTTGATATATAGTATATCTTCTGTAGGGTTAGGATATAGATTAAACTTTATATCCTTATCGATAGGATTACCTGTAGTGGAACTTAACTTGTCGAATTCTCCATCTTCGTTAACATAGACCATCCATCCGTAAAAACTAGCATTTCCAACTGGTCCATCTACTATATTGAAAACGTCCCCTACAAAAATATACCCATCTAAATAGGGTTGTATGTCATAAGTACTGTGAAAGGCGTTATATCCTGAATTATAATACTTCACCCATTCGAGTGTGCCATCATCAGTTATTTTTGACAGCGTACCAGCATTATAAGTACCTAAACTATCTGTTGTATAATCTTCCCCAACTACAAGGTACCCTTTGCCATCATTTGTAGGAATAATTTGATCTAGCCGTTCAAATGAAGTAGACCATTCAGAACCATATAGGTTTACTTTCCATTCTATGCCATGCTCAAATGAAAACTTATAAACTATAGGACGTATTACCTTCCCAGAACTATTAGGATCTTTTTTAGTTTCTAAGCCACACATTACGAAAGAATCATCATCATTTCTATATATGTCACTTGCTACATCTAATTGATCAGAGGGTTCCGTTTTTATCTCTTCTAATATTTCTCCTTCTTTACTAATTCTAAAAAAATAACTCTCTGGACCCCATCCTTCAGGTGTTGGAAACCCACCATTAACAGCACGAGTATAAAATAGATAACCGTTTGTCATTGGTACTAATTTTCCACCAGGGGCTTTTGATATTGGATTTTTCATCTCAAAATGCTCTGAAGGGTCTGTCCATTTTGTAATGAATATTCGTGTATCAATATTTAACGGAGGGTTGGAAATAATTTTTGTATATCCGCCGCTATACCAGACGTCATCATTGTCATCTATAAAATACTCCGTAATTTGGATCGGACTATCTTCTAGAGGATTAGTAAATGAATCTATAACTTCATAAGTATTATCATTAATCTCAACTAAAAATGCCCGTTTTGTCTCATGAAATGAACTGACATATTTTCCATCTTGAAAAGCTATATCATTAATCAGATTATTCGTTAAAGAGGTACCTCTGTCTAGTGTTACAAAATTAGTTATCTCTCCATTCCCTTCTAATTCTGCAAAATATAATATCCTCGCATTTATTGTATCGGTTGGTAGTACTCTTCCATGTATACATATTTTAGATTCCTCTGTTTTTACTGCATAAATGGAATTTCTTTGATATCCGAAATCTATTAACCTATTAAAATGTTCTTGTGCAGTAGTTTGCGAAAAGCTTAATATGCAGAATAAGACTGTAATGTAAAATTTCATAATGAGTATTTCTTTCAAAATTCCTTAAAGAGATTATAAGTATACTCATCCTATATAGAAGGAGAATACTAACAACTACAAAAATAAAGTTATACCATTTACATTTTAAAATGTCGTATAAATAATCTGAATTAAATTTGTTAAGATCAAGGCAAAAAACGCAGTCATAGCCGTAGCTATGGCGAGTATTTTTAACGCTGAGATTAGCTAATTTTAGCGGAATATACCGCATAAGGCGGCACGAGTTATGCGACATTCTAATGGGTAAATGGTATTAATCGTTCAACTACAATTTCGTAAACTTCTCCGTCCTTACAAGTTTTCCACTGTTATAAAAATTAACGAAATAATTTCCTGACCGCAGTACTGATATATTTAAACTAGTTTTTTGCGAATGAACTTCCATCTCACGTTGACCTAGTATATTTGTTATCACTAAGTAATCATACTCATAACCCTGATCTATTGGTTCTTTGATATAGAGTATATCTTCTGTAGGGTTAGGATATAGATTAAACTTTATATCCTTATCGATAGGATTAGCGATTGTTGAACTTAACTTATCGAATTCTCCATCTTCGTTAACATAGACCATCCATCCGTAAAAACTAGCATTTCCAACTGGTCCATCTACTATATTGAAAACGTCCCCTACAAAAATATACCCATCTAAATAGGGTTGTATGTCATAAGTACTGTGAAAGGCGTTATATCCTGAATTATAATACTTCACCCATTCGAGTGTGCCATCATTAGTTATTTTTGACAGCGTGCCAGCATTATAAGTACCTAAACTATCTGTTGTATAATCTTCCCCAACTACAATATACCCTTTCCCATCATTGGTAGGAATAATTTGAACTAACTGTTCAAATGATGTAGACCATTCAGAACCATAGGGATTTACTTTCCATTCTATGCCATGCTCAAATGAAAACTTGAATACTATAGGACGTATTACCTTCCCAGAACTATTTGGATCTTTTTTAGTTTCTTGTCCGCACATTACAAAGGTGTCATCATCATTTCTATATATGTCACTTGCGGCATCTAATTGATCTGATGGTTCTGTCTTTATTTCATCTATTATATTTCCATTTTCGCTTACCTTAAAGAAGTAGTTCTCAGGTCCCCATCCCTCAGGAGTGGGGAAACCAGGATTTTGAGCTCTAGTATAGAATAGATAACCGTCTGACATTGGTACTAAGTTCCCACCAGAGGCTTTAGTAATTGGGTTTTTCATCTCAAAATGCTCTGAAGGGTCTGTCCACTTGGTAATAAATACGCGTGTATCTTTATTCAATGGAGGATTGGTAACGATTCTGGAGTTTACTCCACTATACCAAACATCTTGATTCTCATCTATAAAATAATCTGTGATCTGAATTGGTCTTTCTGGATCTAAGGTATTTATAAATGAATCTATAACCTCATAGTTATTATTAGTTATCTCAACTAAAAATGCACGTTTATTCTCATGAAATGAACTTATGTATTTTCCATCTTGAAAGACAATGTCGTTCATCAAGTTATTAGTCATAAAAGTCCCCCTATCTAGCGTTATAAAATTCATGAGATCACCATTATTTTCTACCTCTGCAAAGAATATCTGGCTGGCATTTACAGTATCCGATGGAACAACTCTTCCATGAATAATTATTCTAGCATCTTCCGTATTTACCGCATAGATACCATTCTGCTTGTATCCAAAATCTATTAATCGATTAAAATGTTCTTGTGCAATTATTTGCAAAAAACTTAATATGCAGAATAAGATTGTAATGTAAAATTTCATACTTTAATATATAAAAGAAATTGCAGAGGCTTTTGTTAACTCCACAATTTAATTGTTAATTTTATTTAATAAGTAACAGTTTACCGTTTCCTATTTTCTTCTCAATGGTTAAGTACGAATAGAATATTATACCTCTTGGAAGTAATGAGACATCTATTTTCTCTTTTTCTCCAAAATTAGCTATTGCCTGTAATCTATTTCCAAAACTATTCGTGGAAAACATTATAATCTTATTGAGAAAATGTGCAGATGATTTCGATACAGAAAATAGAATTTGCTTTCTCTATGCATATCTCCACTTAAACATATAATACCTGAGTAGTTACCCATTTCTTTCTTTTACAAATTACATATCCTCTTTCACTACGCCTTTAATGGTCTCAATAGTTAGTTAAATCTATGGACTTTAGTCCACAACTATAGTTTCTATAAATTGTCTATATAGGGAAAAGGGAGAACGACTCAGTATAAAGAAGTCACAATTATCTATATTTCATAAAAAATTATATAGAAGCGGGAGGCCCGTCACAATAGTGGGTGCCTGTCCGACGTACTAAGGTACTTAGGCAGGCGGACGGGTGCCAGCCTGCGTGTCTAGCATTTATTGTAACTAGATTTTTTGGTTCGTTTTTTATCAATGAAAAAATGAACACTCACTAGTTCAAGTAATACTTCCAAGTAATATTCCACCCTATTAAAGCGCACATACTTATCCTTTATAGGTTTTAGAATACAGATATTTATTTGCAATTACTAGGATCTACTTTCATCACATTAGATTTATCTTTCCTACTTAGTATTCCTTCATTTTTCAGTCAAAAAAAACGAAGCAAAATTCTTGTCGCTTCAATGGCTAAGCTACGAATGCTGGCATCCCTGGTCCCGCTGAATCGACGAGCTAATTTTTTTTAATACTTGCTGGAATTAATTAATTCCAAAGTGAATTGTTTGTACCTAAAAAATTAAAAAGCGGGAGGCTTGTTACAATAGTGGGTGCGGGTGCCAGCCTGCGTGTCTAGCATTTATTGTAACTAGATTTTTTGGTTCGTTTTTTATCAATGAAAAAATGAACACTCTCAAATTCAAGTAATATTCCACCCTATTAAAGCGCACATACTTATCCTTTATAGGTTTTAGAATACAGATGTTTGTTTGCAATTACAAGGATCTACTTTCATCACATTAGATTTATTTTTCATACTTAGTATTCCTTCATTTTTCAGTCAAAAAAAACGAAGCAAAATTCTTGTCGCTTTAATGGCTAAGCTACGAATGCTGGCATCCCTGGTCCCGCTGAATCGACGAGCTATACTTCTATTATTTACGCTCTAGAATTAATTATAGTGCTTATGCGATATATCTTTTGAATAAATACTAAAATATAACCTTAGCCAATTTACTACAGTATTGCGAGGAGCATAATCCAAAAGATTAAGGTTTGGATGATGAAATGATTTTGGAATGAATGAATTTGATTCATGAGTGATATAAACCTATGCACTTTGAGTGCATAGTATTTGAGTTCAGACAAAAAAAAGAGCCACTTTTTTACAAAGGTAGCTCTTAAAAGTTTTTCGTTTTGTACTAAACAATGCTTACATGTTAGCGATGATCTGATCACCGAACTCTGAGCATTTTACTAGTGTTGCGTTTTTCATAAGTCTTTCGAAATCGTACGTTACGTTCTTTGACTTAATAGCACCCTTAAGGCCTTTTTCTATCATTCTTGCTGCTTTTTTCCAACCCATATATTCTAGCATCATAACACCAGAAAGAATAACTGAACTAGGATTTACCTTATCTTGTCCAGCATACTTTGGTGCTGTACCGTGCGTTGCCTCGAATACACCGATTCCTGTTTCGTAATTGATGTTAGCTCCTGGAGCGATTCCTATTCCTCCTACAGCTGCTGCCAGTGCATCAGAAATATAATCACCATTCAGGTTAAGAGTTGCGATCACATCGTACTCAGCTGGTCTCAGTAAGATCTGCTGTAAAAATGCATCTGCTATAACATCTTTTATGATGAGTTCTTTTCCTTTTACATTGATTACCTGCCATGGTCCGCCTTCGTAATCTTTCGCATCGAATTCTCTCTTTGCTAGATCGTAACCCCATTCCTTGAACTTACCTTCCGTAAATTTCATAATGTTACCCTTGTGTACTAAAGTAACAGATTTAGCTTTTCTAGCTATAGCATCCTTGATAGCTGCTCTGACGAGTCTTTCCGTTCCTTCTACAGAAACTGGTTTTACACCTAGAGAAACAGAATCAGGAAAACGTATACCGTCTACACCCATCTCATCGATAAGGAAACGCTTTACTTTTTCGTTGTCTGCAGTTCCATTAAGGTATTCTATACCCGCATAGATGTCTTCCGTATTCTCTCTGAAAATCACCATGTCCACGAGACCTGGCTTTTTTACTGGAGAAGGAACACCTCTGAACCATTTGACCGGTCTTACACAAGCGTAAAGATCTAGCTTCTGTCTGATCGCAACATTCAGGGATCTGAATCCCCCACCTACAGGTGTGGTCAGTGGTCCTTTTATAGAAACTAAGTGTTCTCGTAGATCATCTAGTGTATCCTGAGGTAACCACTCACCAGTCTTATCATGTGCTTTCTGACCAGCATAGACTTCTTTCCAGTGTATCTTTCTTTTACCACCGAATGATTTCTCTACAGCAGCATCTAAAACTCTCTGAGCGGCAGCCCAGATATCAGGTCCTATACCATCACCTTCTATAAAGGGCACGATAGGATTATCAGGAACGCTGAGTTTATTTCTTCTAGTTAGTGTTATTTTTTCTCCTCCCATTTTATTCTTTTTTTGATTTTGAAGCTGCAAAGCTAAAATTTAATAATTGCTTTGCATACAATTATGCGTACTAAACCATGCTAAAACAGCACAATTAGCCTTATTTACATAAAAAAGCATCTGTTTTAGACGCTAATTTCATTCTGTCTGTGTAGAGTCTTAGACTTATTATACTTTTATATTATATATATATTTTATGGCAAATCCTAATCTAGATCCTTTTGACGATAATCTGACACCAGAGGAAAAGCAGTATGAGAAAGCGCTCCGTCCTGTAAGATTCAGTGACTTTAGTGGCCAAGATAAGATCGTAGAAAATCTATCTGTTTTTATAGAGGCAGCTAAGCTCAGAGAGGAAGCACTGGATCATGTTCTTTTACATGGTCCTCCCGGGCTAGGAAAAACGACCCTTTCTCATATTATAGCTAACGAGTTAGAGTCTAGCCTCAAGCTTACCTCTGGTCCTGTACTAGAAAAGCCAGGTGACCTAGCTGGTCTATTGACAAACCTAGAAGAAGGGGATGTGCTTTTTATAGATGAGATCCATAGGCTTAATAATGTGGTGGAGGAATACCTGTATTCTGCTATGGAAGATTATAGAATTGACATTATGATCGATAGTGGTCCGAGTGCTAGAAGTATACAATTGACATTAAACCCTTTTACCTTAGTAGGAGCAACAACACGGATGGGCCTACTGACTTCTCCATTGAGAGCAAGGTTCGGGATCACTTGTCATATGGATTACTATGATGTCAAAACACTCAAAGGCATCATCAAAAGGAATTCTGAAATCTTAGATATTCCAATAGACGATGTAGGTGCACACATTATTGCATCTAGAAGCAGAGGTACGCCTAGGATTGCTAATGCACTGCTGCGCAGAATAAGAGATTTTGCTCAGATCAAAGGCTCTGGTTCTATAGACAAGGAGATCGCTATGTACGGACTCGATGCACTGAATGTAGATGACTATGGACTGGATGAGATGGATAACAAAATTCTTTCAGCTATTATCCAGAAGTTTAAAGGTGGGCCAGTAGGGCTTACAACGATCGCTACCGCAGTAGGAGAGGAGCCTGGGACAATAGAAGAAGTACATGAGCCCTTTCTTATTATGGAGGGATTTATTCAGCGAACACCTAGGGGAAGAGAAGCTACGCAAAAAGCTTATGAACATCTAGGAATAGTGCCACCAGCTCAGGCGGGTTCTTTATTCTAAGAATCTGTATATCTACTATAGGAGAAGTCCTAATCTGAAGCTTCTATACTTTTTATAAGAGATTTCATGTCAATTGGAATTTGCATTTATTAAGCTTACATTTAGGTTAAGAAAAACTTGATCATGAGAATGTACTTATTGCTTAGCCTATTACTTTCCTTTTCTTTTGTTGCCGCGCAAGAAAAGCTTTCTTCTGGGGGAGGAGCTTATAATTTACCTGACCATGCTTGTCTTTCTGAAATGCAACGCGCTGAAATAATATCCACGCTACAACAGATATATAAGGAGACCCCTAGCTTGCAAGCCTATGGAAGTCATGCAACAAAAATGACTTCTTTTTCTTTTCCAGTTAGAGCAGCAGAAAATTTAGAGAATGATAATTTTTATTCGATTTCTAATTTTGTTGACCATAACCAGAATAGCTCTGGACAACATAATAATTTCGTAAGAGATTATGATTGTGGCAGTCGCTCTTATGATCTAGGTAGTGGATACGATCATAGTGGTACAGATATATTTCCCTGGCCTTTTTCGTGGAAGAAAATGGATGATAATGCTGTGGAAGTAATCGCTGCTGACGAAGGCATGATTATCTTTAGAGCAGATGGAAACTATGATAGGAATTGTACTTTCTGTACAAATTGCCAATGGAATGCGGTATACCTCATGCACGCAAACGGTAACGTAAGTTGGTATGGACATCTTAAAGAAAATTCAGTAACAGAAAAAAATACAGGAGATATAGTGGAGAAGGGAGAGTACCTGGGAATTGTAGGTAGCTCAGGTAGTTCTACTGGTCCACATCTTCATTTTGAAATATGGGAGAATAATAACTATAACAACTTACTAGATCCTTATGAAGGAATTTGTAATACACTTAATGACGGCACGATGTGGGATGATCAAGAGCCCTATAGAGTTCCAGGAATTATGGAAATGACGACCAGTACGACTAATCCTATGCCCCAAGGCTGTGGCGAGCAATGGGTTACAAATCTATCAGACGATTTTGCGCCAGGTGAGCGTATATACTTTTCAGCATATTTTAGAGATCAGTTAAATAATGAAGCAGCCCAACACTCAGTCTTCGATGCTGAAGGTACGCTAGTAGATTCCTGGTTGCAACAATTCTCAGATACCTTTCACTCTTCATGGTGGTGGTTTACCAGAGTCTATGGAACAAGTTTCGCCGAAGGTATATGGACGTATGAAGTAGTATATCTGGATGAGGTGAAGCTACATGAATTTACAGTAGGTCAAGTATCAAACGTAGAGGATAAGTTTGTAGAGGAATTTAGCTTTGTAAATAATAATGCAAGCAGGTCACTTCAGCTTGTAAATAAAAAGTCTGACAAAAGTTCATTAACTTGTTCTATTCTAAATAGTGCAGGACAGATTCTATATAATTCTAACGTAGAAGGAAGCCTTTCCATAAGTACGATTGCTATGACAGAAGGGGTTTACTTTTTGCATATTTCTGATTCTGAAAGTAATAGAAAATATACAAAACGCTTTCTGGTTTTTTAATCGGTAGTATCCAAAAGTGTTTTAAGAAATTTTACTCTCCTAGAATTTATTATTATGAATTCGAATATAGAACACCACAAATTTAAAAGAAAATTAAATCTGTGGTATTCTATAATCAAGATAGAGTTAAGCTCTACGGTCTGCAAGAACTATATTGCGTAAAACGGTTCCGTCTGTATTTTTGATTTCTACTTTTCCATTGCTGTAGAAACCTATATCTAAATCTTCAGTTGATATAACCTCATTACTCATACCTCCCGCGCTCATAATATTAGATATCGGTAAAGCCCAGAAGTGGTGATCCTTAAAAGTAGGATCATAGTTTACAGCAACAGAGCCTTGTAGAACTGCTTTATAAGTCACTCTTACTTTCATAGTTCCCTTACTAGCAGATAGCTGTGCTTCTATTGATTGACCAGGATCTAATTCTACTGATACACCAGATTCAGAACCTACAGTAGATGATTTACTCTTAGAGCCTCCTACATCCCACGACTGGCTGTAACCAATAGTGGTAGTAGATTTGCCTTTGATTATTTCTATATCGACACCGACTTCTAACGCTTCACTTATAGAGAGTGTTCCTCCTGTGGACCAGGTGCTTCCTACAGTATTTGTTATTTCTTGAGATATGCTTGCATTGAAGGTACCTTTTACAGTACTCTTATTAGAGAAAGTTTTAGTTGCTAGGATATCTGGAACTGATGTTATACCCAGGATCTCAGCTCTTACAGGAACAAGAACTGTCTGTACTTGTGCCCATCGATGAGTTTTGTATAGATCTCCCCATGGAGTTGGACTATGTACATAAGCATCATTTGGATTTTTTCCGAAATACTTTCCTATAGCATTTTTTAATGCACCGTCATTTATGCCGAAGGTCTTTCTTTCTTGGTCAGTAACAATGTGTTGTATACTTCCTGAGGCTTCAGCCTTACATGCACCCTTGTCACCAGAAGCGGTAATATTAATATTGATTCCCATGATAATTAATAATTTTAAAGTTTTCCTACTCTATTTTATTAGGCTTTTCGGATACGCCTTTTAAACTTTCTTTCGAAATATTTATAAGACAAATCTAAGGGGGAATTTAGAACTTTGGAAGGGGGTATTTACGGGATTTATACTTAGGTATTACTACTCATGTAGAGAGCGATATGATCGTTTTGAGTTGACTAAGTTTTTGAGTCAGTTATTGTAATTTGCTAATGATTATAGTTTTCCTCTTCTGAATCTCGGACACCTCATCTAGCGGAGGGCAAGTTATTTTCGACTTCCCATCAGATGACCGAGGCACCTTCCATTGTCGACTACCGACGGCACGCTTAGAGAACATGCAGTCACCTCTACAGGAGGATATATTATTTCCCCCGCCGGTGGGCTAGGGGGTGGAATTTCCTCGATACAATCTCCTCGTCAAAACAACTACGCCTGAGCCGTCGGCGTAAAGTTCATCTTAGGAAAAGGATTCTGTTCCTTCTCTGTAATAGAGCCGTGCTGCGCTTCGAATTTTTTAACATTATCAGCCAATGCTTTCATGAATCTCTTAGCATGCTCTGGTGTAAGAATTACTCTAGACTTCACTTTCGCTTTGGGAACATTAGGGACAAGTCTAACAAAGTCTACAACAAATTCTGATTGTGAGTGGGAGATAATTGCAAGATTAGAGTATACCCCCTCTGCAATCTCTTCTGGTAATTCAATATTTATTTGTTTCCCTTTTTTTTTCGCTTCTGCCATTTTTATTAGATTTTTGATGAAGTTTATAACCTCAGAACAAAAGTATACAATTATGACGGACTTATCCTCCTATTTTGATGCTAACAGAGCTTTATGGAATGCAAAGACTAGAATTCACAAAGATTCTGATTTCTATGATGTATCTGCATTTAAAGCTGGAAAAACCTCGCTCAATAAGATAGAACTTAATCTTCTACCTGATGTTCAAGGAAAGAATCTCTTACATTTACAATGTCATTTCGGTCAGGATACCATTTCCTTTTCTAGAGCTGGTGCAAAAGTAACGGGTATAGATCTATCCGATGATAGTATTGCTACAGCAAAAGAATTGGCCGCGGAATTAGAGGTAGATACAAGATTTATACGTTCCAATGTCTATGATATCAGCGATCATCTAGAAGGAGAGAAATTTGATCATATATTCACCTCTTATGGGGCCATCTGTTGGTTGCCAGATCTAGATCGTTGGGCTCAGCTTATTAAGCAACATCTAAAGCCTGGAGGACAATTTACCTTAGCCGAGTTTCATCCTGCTATCTATATGTTCGATTGGGAATCAGAGAAAATTAGTTATAACTATTTTAATAAGGGCGTTTATACAGAAGAGAACGAAGGAACTTACACCGATATAAATTCAAATAAAAAAACAGACATTATACTCAAGGAGCACTTCTGGATTCATTCCGTATCTGAAGTTGTAACTGCCTTACTTACAGTCGGTTTGCGAGTAACTCATTTGCAAGAATACGATTATTCACCTTATGAGTGCTTTGAAAACTTGACTTTAAGAAAAGAAGGGGAGTGGATATGGGGTACGCATGGGAAAGCATTTCCTCATGTTTTTAGCTTACAATGTACTCTAGATTAGAATCTTATATATTCAATTATTCAAATATAAATTACATAATTAATTGATTATTAACTCTTAATATATTACATAATAATGTAATAATATTTTTTCCTTTCAGTTATTGTTTTATATTTACACTATTCTTGTCATTCGATTTATGACGAGAAAACCGATTATTACCGAAAACCGAAATCCTATGAGCTCTATACTGAAAAGTATACCTGATAAGCTAGTCCCGGTTGATAAGTCCTCAACTTATCTTCTAGATGGCTTAGTTTTATTTTCTATTATTGGCTTAGGCTTTATGGGCTGCTTTTACTGTTTTGGCAGTATACACAAGCAAGTCAACTATAGCGCACATGAGGTGCCCCTTCACTTAGAAATTCAAAGTAAACTCGTTCCTCTAGAATTCGAGAATAATATGATTACCATTACGGGAAATCTAAATACGGGCACCAAACTTATCGTTTCTGTAGATAATAAACTCCAACAGAATCCACTATACTTAGACTTTGGAGATAGTAATATAGAGAAAGTGTTAGCGACCAATGAAGTCCATTATCATTACGCTATGCCTGGAAATTATACCATTAATCTTTTTACGATAGACAACAGACAAAGAATTATTCTTTCCAGCAAAGACGTCTTAATCAAGAACGGCGTAAATCAATATTCTTCTATCAAATAAATCTACCCTTCAGTTATAGTCGGATGTTCTCGTGTAATGTTGTAAGTGCGTGGTTATCTTGACGCCTAAAATATTCTTCTATCATTTCATAAAAAGAAATATTTTCTACCTATATTTAGTTATATCTTACTCATATCTAAAATATAGATGATACATAAACTCAGAAGTACAATAGAAACATATAGTTTTGGAGTGTGTAGTTACATTGCTGCAAAAATAGGCTTACACAGTTCTAGAGTACGCTTATATTTTATCTACCTTTCTTTCATCACAATGGGTTCTCCTATCGTGTTGTACCTTATCCTTGCTTTCTGGTTGAACATTAAAAAATATATTAGAAGAGGTACTAATCTCATACTCGATTAGTAGGTTATACTACTTTAGAAATCGTATAAGCTGGACCTAAATTTATTATTTTCCCACAAAAAAGCCACAAAAGGAATCCCTTCTATGGCTTATCAATATAGATTTAAAAGTTTTACTCTGGCTGAGGCTGCTTAACTCTTTTACCTTTTTTAGTTTTGTGCTTCCCTTTCTTTTTCATAAGACGCTTCTCTATTTTAGTAACTTGTTCTTCTGATAAAAATGTAGATAATCTTGTCTTATGCTCTGTATCTAGAGTTTTCAATTGAGCCTTTTTTTCTTTCTTCTCTACTTCTGAATCCTTGATTGCTTTTGCGGCAGTATTATACCAATCCTAGTTTAGAATGACGGTAATTATTTATTTTGTTCTTCATGTTCCTTCGTTAAAAAGCCTCGCCGAACCTATGGGTTCTTTGCTAGCCCGCCCGCTTAGCGGTTCTCTCACTTAAAGCACTTTCGTACTTTATTCGACTACGTCGAACTCGTTCGTTCTTACCTTGATCCATTTTGAACAATTCTAAATCCTTTTCCGTCATCTAAAAATAGAATTGGTATAAAGCCAAGACCGCTATTTTCAATGATACCTTTTTCATAATCTTTTTTTTAATTAGTTAACTATTTTTCTTAAGATGTTTCTTTGACATTATACAGAAAGAAAGGTTTATTCCGTATTGATAGATTAAGCTTTCTATAACTTTAAGAATGTCAAATAAAGTAGAAGCTGTCAGGTACTTTCTTTACAGAATAGTGGATCGGATATAAGATAGTGTAGAGTAGTATTGCTATCTTTATTTAGTATGATAAAATAAAATCAGCAAAGACGTTTATGAAAAATATAGGTTGGAGATATATTGTTTTTATCTTATTCATCATACTCCTCGCTTGTCATGTAAAGGATGAGGATTTTAAACTCTGTGGAATAGGCATACTGAAACCATATTATGTAACAGGACTAGACTACCACGGAGAAATCTACGCTATAGAACAGGCATTCAATAAAAATTATGTTCCTCCTACAGATAATAATACAGGAATAGTTAAGATTAGATTTCAGGTGAATTGTCATGGAGATACAGGGAACTTCCAATATGAATCGTACAATCTGGAGTATGAGAAAATGGATCTCAATGATTCTATAGAGATACAAATAAGAAAAATTACCAGAGGATTAGATGAGTGGATACCTGGTCGTAACGATGCAGGAGAAAACGTCAATTCGTTCAAGTTCTTATCTTTCAGATTGGATAATGGAATTATAACAGAAATTCTTCCAAAATGATAAAGTGGATAAGAAGACTTGTGATGTATCCTATACTTCTGTTAGTTGTCCTACTGGTTGTATTCTTTGTGATAAAGCCTAATGTATATTATAGCTTAAAATCAATATATGGGAGTCAACTTCAGTGGTTTGGCTATGAGGAAATCGGTAATAGAATAATCGCTAATTCCTTTTCTAAAATGGATGGATTGATTCCCTCACAAATGTATCATGCAAGCTCTGTACAAAATACAAAAAACGGAAACTATGATGAAGCGATAGCTTATCTAAACAAAGCTATCAGCATGTCGCCTATGGATGGAGATGGTTATATGGGCTGGGTACTTTTATATTATTATCGAGATTACGAAAGAGCTCTATTTCATCTAAATAGACTAGAGGCTTCCACTGTGGAGAATACAAAATATGTCAGTGATGATCATTTCCTATATGCCAAGGGGCTTTGCCATAAGCAACTTGAGGATTATGAAAGTGCTCTAGATCTCTTTAGTCGTGCTATCGAAGATGAACTTAAGAATCAAGATGGCATACTAATAACACATCAGATGTATTTTCAGAAAGGGAGAACCTTAGATCTACTAGATAGACCAGATGAAGCAATAGTGTTCTATGATAAGGCTATAGAAAAATGGTCTGGCAGTTCAGAATCTCTATTCTACAAGGGGCTAGCACAGATCAAATTAGGAGCAACTGAAAAAGGCTGCTCCAATCTAAAATCAGCGCGTAACAAAGTTGTAAAGGGCATAAAAAGTGCAGATTCTTACGTAAGACTTTTTGATGAGGTATACCAGTTCCAAATCGAAGAGGCAATAGAGCGTTTATGTCTATGAGAGCGCTTATCGTTTTAAAAAGATAGATCTACTTCAGGTGGGGCTAGCCACTTGTGGATCAAAAAATTAAGGAAGTAGGAGATTCAATATCGATTCTTATATATTTCCGCGCCAATGATAGAAGTGGTATAACGAGTTCTAGTTATACCATAATACAAGGAGTGTCGACGGCTGACGTAGGAAGACTAGAGGCGACTATGTATTAGGTATAAATCGGGCTCGTTGTAGGAACGAATAGCATGGTCCGTAGGAGGCGCCCAAATAATCAAATGCATAGATAAGCTACTGTGTAAATGCGTAGGACACAAGATTAGAACCCATACGCAATGCTTTGAGTCGTACTTCTTCGGGATCCTTATGGACGGCTTGGTCTTCCCATCCATCTCCGAGATCGGACTCGAAGGAATAGTAACATACCAGACGATCTCGCCAGAAAAGGCCAAAGCCCTGAGCCGGTTTTTCGTCATGCTTATGGATCTTAGGAAGACCACTATCAAAACTATAGTTCTGGTGGTAGACCTGATGGTCAAACGGTATTTCTATAAATTCTAATTCCGGAAAAACTTTCTTCATGGCGGGTCGGACATAGGGATCCATGCCGTAGTTATCATCTATGTGTAGAAAGCCTCCCGCTAACAGATAATTTCTCAAATTCTCCGCATCTGCATCTGAAAATACAACATTACCATGGCCTGTCATATGCATGAACGGGTAGTTGTAAATGTCTAGACTTCCGACATCCACCGTGGCGTATTCTGGGTCTATAGCTGTACCTATTGTCTCATTGCAGAACTTCGATAGGTTTTTCAGTGCCGTGGGATTAGCGTACCAGTCACCACCGCCACTATATTGTAGCAGACCTAGCTTCAGGGTGTTCGTTTCTGTTGCGCGCTCGGGTAAAAAAACCATCAGAAGTAAAAAGAGTAATCTCATAAGAACATAACTGTTATGTATACAAAGATATTATTATCGGAATAAGTTTCTAGAAAGGCATGTAAATTATTAGCAACTAGCGCTGGGATAATTGCATGGCAGCGAGGAGTCCAGCCGTCTCTGTTCTCAGTCTATGTTTACTGAGGTTTCCCATCGGTATGCCGAGGGATGAAAAATGATCTAATTCTCGCTGGGAAAAATCTCCTTCTGGTCCTATAAAGATAAGCTGGTGCGCTTCGGAATCAAGCATGGATTGTAGATCGGTATGTTCAGGATGATAGTGTGCTACCGTGGGCTTATAAGCAGCATATGATGCACTGGCTTTAAGTTGATCGAGTTTTTGTAGCGGATGTAATATGGGCTTATATTTTCTCAATGACTGCTTGGTGGCGCTGAGAATAATTTTTTCTAGTCGCTCTGGCTTTATATTTTTACGCTCGGAATGATCATAGATAACTGGAAAAATCTCGTCTATACCGAGCTCAGTCGATTTTTCTAGAAACCACTCCAGTCTGCTTATATTCTTAGTGGGAGCGATGGCAACTGCTGACTTATAGCGTGGTTTTTCTGCTGTATCGATACTAGTCACCGTAAAGCTAGTTTCCTTCTTGGTGCTGGAGGTTATCGTACCCGTAGCAGAATGCCCATTACCGTCTATGACAAAAATGGGGTCACCGGTCTTCTTCCGCAGTACCAAACTGCAGTGCCTATGCTCGTCTCCGACCAGTAAACAGCTGCCTTTTTGTAATTCTGGACAATAAAAAACGATCATACGTACTAAGTAGGTGATATTTTATCTAATTCAGTCACGAACATCTACAGTAAAGTGTAGTTTTGCAAACTTATGGAACAAAATCAAATATTGCTCTGTTTCAAATTAGAAAATAAGAAAAATCCTTCATGGGAACATTAATAACAGTATCACAGGTATTATTAAGTCTATCGCTCCTCATTATCCTACATGAGTGGGGGCATTTCTACGCCGCAAAAACTTTCAAGACGCGGGTAGAGAAGTTTTACCTTTTTTTTAATCCAGGTTTTTCTCTGTTCAAAAAGCAAATAGGGGAGACAGAATACGGTATCGGATGGCTGCCGCTAGGTGGTTACGTGAAGATTTCAGGTATGATAGATGAGAGCATGGATAAGGATCAGATGGCTGGTCCACCCTTACCGCATGAGTTCAGATCTAAGCCAGCATGGCAGCGACTGATCATTATGGTAGGTGGTGTAGTGGTTAATTTTATATTGGGCTTTTTTATTTTCGCAATGGTACTATGGTACTGGGGTGAGTCTTTCTATCCTAATGAGAATGTCACACACGGTATGGCGATTACAGATAGTCTGACCTACGAGATGGGATTTATGGATGGTGATAAGATCATATCTATAGAGGACGTACCTTTTACTAAATTTGAGTCGAGTCAACTTACCAGAGAAATTGTCCTTAATGATGCATCGAAGGTAGTTGTGGAAAGACAGGGTCGACAAGTAACTCTGGATATAGATGAGAAATATATAGCTAAGTTATCTGAATATGGAAGAGGTAGTTTGTTCCAGCCTAGGGCAAAATATGTGATAGACAGCGTCATTGTAGATGGTCCAGCATATAAGGCAGGTATCAGAAATACGGATAAGATTGTTTCTGTCAATGGGCAACCTATAGAATATAACGATCAGTATAACAAGGCTATTAAAACTTCTGAGGGCGATGTCAATATCGTTGTAGCAAGGAACGGTATTATGGATACACTGACTCTAGATCCTACCATAGAAATGCCAGGAAAGGTAGGTATGATAGGAAAGCTGATGGGTAAGAAAGCGGAACCGATTGTCCTAAGAGCTTCTGGAATATATTCTCAGCCCTACCAAATGCAAATAGATCATGAAGTAAAAAAATATGCTCTAGCTGAGGCAATACCTAAAGGTTTTACAAAAGGCATAGGATTTATAGGGACACAGCTGAAAGCGTTCAAACAAATGTTCCAAGGTAAGATGGACCCGACAGAAAGTGTGGGAGGACCTATAGCTATAGGTACGATGTTCGGAGACAGCTGGGACTGGCATAGATTCTGGTCGATTACAGGTATGTTGTCGCTGATACTAGGATTCATGAACCTGCTACCTATTCCAGCACTAGATGGTGGATATGTACTTTTCTTATTGTTCGAAATGATCACAGGTATCAAGCCTAACGATAGGTTTATGGAGATCACCACTACTATAGGATTTGTGCTACTGATGACACTGATGGTGTTTATATTTGGAATAGATATTTCTAGATTCTTTAAGTAATGAATTACTTTGAGTTTTTCGGAATAGAGACTTCGTTCTATGTAGACCATGCGTATCTTAAGAAGCGTTATCATGTCAATAGCAGAAAGTATCATCCCGACTTTTTCGCACAAGAAAGTGCGGAGGCAAAGGAAGAAGCTTTAGAAAAAACGACGCTAAATAATAAGGCATACAAGACACTTACGGATGAGCGCTCTAGGATAAAATATATTCTAGAACTTTACGATAAAATTTCTAATGATTCTGAAGAAAAGATGGATCCAGAATTTCTTATGGAGATGATGGATATCAATGAAGCGATCATGGAGCTACAGTTTGATGAGGATGTCAATAAACTATCTGAAGTAAAAAAAGAAATAGACACCGCTAATCAGAAGTTAGATCAGGAGGCAGAAAAATGGATGCAGGAATTTGATACATCTAAAAATACAGATCTGCTCGATCCGATCAAGGGCTACTTCTTTAAGAAAAAATATCTCTGGAGAATAATGGAGAAGCTAGATGGTGGAGGGGTAGAGATGTAAAGCATAAATGCTTTATGTTAGTAAAAATAATCTAGAGCATCCTCCCATAAGTAAGGTATATATACTAACATATAATCAGGGACATCTAGTTGTAAGGTATTGCTTAGGATTTTCATAATGCCTTTCTTTCCACCAAAATCTCCTAGAAACCAGCGGAACAATTGTGTAATACCATTTCTATTTTTAGATGACGGAAAAGGATTTAGAATTGTTCAAAATGGATCAAGGCAAAAAACGTAGGCGAACCCATAGGTTCGGCGAGGCTTTTTAACGAAGGAACATGAAGAACAAAATAAATAATTACCGTCATTCTAAACTAGAATTGGTATAATATGAATCTCCTTTTATTCTCTTTAATATCCGTTTCCCCTTCTACGATGGAGAGCATACTCTTTCACCAGAAGAAATATTAGTTAGCAATCTGAATACTAGGCTAACTGTTAGAGCATAATTCCTTAATCCCCAAAAAAAAAATAGCAAACGACACACCATGATTGGTATGATATCCGTTAGATTGTAGTAATCCTTGTGGCTGAGTCATAAATTAAGTAGAACCGAACTCTATTTATGACAATCGTCTTGCTGTGACTTACGAGTAGGAGTAAGATGTTGGTTAGTAGTATTTGTTTCATGATGATAGATTTATACGTTACATTAAGTCTGTATTTTCCCCATGTTAAATAGTTCTCTATAACTATGTGATAAGTTCATTTAACTTTTATTAAGAGTCTTGATACTTATTATCTAACGAATTAGCTTTCTTTATTGAATCAGCTTGCTATTAATATCGAACAAAATTATTTTGAATGAGTAGGAGTGTCGACTAAGTTTATGTGCTCATTTTAATAGACCCTAAAAATATCCTTATTTAGTAACCTTGAAAAGAAGTATGATGAGTAAAGAAAATATTCAAATTGAAATAGTTGATACCAATGCAACCCATGTCTGGATAAAGTTTGTTTCTTCAGGACAGACTGTCAAAATGAATAAGAGCTTTTTTAATAATAGAGTAGATCTTGGTTTCTACAAAATACAGAAAAGCGCTAGTTCGGCTTCTGTTATTTAGATCTTCCGAATAGCGCATATAGACAGCACGGCTAAAAAAACTAGGAGATTCGATTTTTGGCCTTATACCATATCTATTTTTTGATGACGGAAAAGGATTTAGAATTGTTCAAAATGGATCAAGGCAAAAAACGTAGGCGAACCCATAGGTTCGGCGAGGCTTTTTAACGAAGGAACATGAAGAACAAAATAAATAATTA
>Ga0209187_1000295_pt1 | contig 100074 bp, 87 predicted proteins | sample BantaG_FD_187430 | JGI IMG/M metagenome (GOLD analysis project Ga0209187, IMG submission 187430) | Marine algal microbial communities from Bantry Bay, Ireland - BantryBay_4 metaG (SPAdes) (version 2) | ecosystem: Host-associated > Algae > Red algae > Unclassified | place: Bantry Bay, Ireland...
GTGCTGGCGACTATGTCTGCATCATTGGTAACGCAACGACCGGCGTAGCCGCCGTGCCGTTCTGTGCCAAGGGCAGCCTCAACTCTGACAAGACCAAGTGCTTGTTGACCACTGGTCACTCGGGCGGCAGCTCGATTGCTCCGAAGTTCACCGGCTGACCGACGCAGCCATAACCGGCAGACACCTTCGGGTGTAGGTCAGCTCTACAACGGAAGCCGTCAGCCCTACCAAGGGCTGGCGGCTTCCGCCGTTTTGGGACAGTTTTGGGACAATGATTCAAAGCGTCAGTGGCCGGGCGTAGCTTCGGGCCCATGATCAGAATGTTGGGATCTCTACTGTTGCCGCCACGATGTGGGTGCGGGGCATTGGGCCAGGCCCCCTGCGCCGAGTGTTGGCATGCCATCGGGGGTAGAAGCCGCGAGGTGCAGGTGGAAGGACTCGCAACAACATGGGCCGCCGTGCCGTATCACGGGGCCGGGAACCGTCTCGTATCGTCGTACAAGACCGGTAACCGTTCGTTGGTGCGGTGGGCATCCACGGTGGTCGCCGATCTCATTCCCGCCGAGGTTGTGGCCCAGCAGCCGGTGGTCACATGGATCCCCGCAAGCGTGGCGGGTCGACGATTGCGGGGACGGGATCAGGGGCGCGACCTGGCCGTGGGCGTCGGCCGGCTGCTTGATCTGCCAGTTGTTCGCTCGCTCAGTCGGGTGGGGAGCCGCAGCCAAACCGGATCGGGAAGGGCCGAGCGGCTACGCGGTCCGCCGCTTTGGACCACACGGCGCTTGGATGGGATACCGCTTCTTGTTGTTGACGACGTGATCACCACGGGATCGTCCATGCGGCGAACCGGCGAAGTCCTGCGGCAGGCCGGCGCTGCGGACGTGTGGGGAGCCGCGCTGGCATGGGCCGATCATCACCGCAATCCGCCGGAACCTGAGCACCACCCCATGTCGGGGTATAGCATCGGCTGATGGACGTCACGATCAGTACTCGTAGGACCGAACTCACCCCTCGTCTTGAGGATTACGTGAAGGAAAAGGTCGGGAGACTCGACCGGTTTGTGGACGGCCTTGATCGGGCCGAAGTCCATCTCTTTGAGGAGACAAACCCGCGGATCATCGACAAAAAAGAGACCTGCGAAGTCACGCTTGAAGGCCACGGCCACCACCTACGGGCCAAAGTTTCGGCGCCTGACTCCTTCGCCGCGGTGGATGCTGCGGTTGCCAAGCTCGAGAAGCAGGCCCGCAAGCTCAAGACCCGGCTGCTCAATAGGTGGCAGAACACCGGCGACGCCGCATTGTTGGAGGCGGCAAACTCGGTGACCTTCACCGACGAACTGCAGGCCGAAGAAGAACCGCCACCGCCGCGGATCGTGAAGTCCAAGAAGTTCCACATCGCCCCCATGACCCCTGACGATGCGGTTCTGGAGTTGGAATTGGTGAATCACGACTTCTACTTCTTCCACAACACCGAAACCGAACGTGCCGCCATTGTCTACCGCCGCGACGACGGCGACTACGGCCTGATTGACGAAGCCGGCTGAATTTCGCGCTCGGGCGCGTCGCATCGGGACCTCTCGGGCTTGCGCTTGGGCATCAGTTGGGCTAGCCCGCCACTTGCTGGCTGGGGTACGCCGCTACGCTTTACCTCTTCATGGCTATTTTCAAGAAATTGCTCCGGTCGGGTGAAGGCAAGAAGCTGAAGGCCCTCAGCGGGCTGGTGCCCGAGATCAACGCGCTCGAGTCCGACATGCAGCGGCTCTCCGACGATCAGTTGCGTCACAAGACCGTCGAGTTCCGCCAACGACTGGACAACGGTTCGCACCTGGACGACATCCTCCTCGAAGCCTTTGCGGTCGTGCGCGAGGCCGCCACCCGCACCATTGGGCAGCGGCACTATGACGTTCAGCTCATGGGCGGCGCCGCCTTGCACTTTGGTTGGGTCGCAGAAATGAAGACCGGTGAAGGCAAGACCATCACCTCCACGCTGCCCGTCTACCTCAACGGTCTTACCAACGACGGTGCGCACGTGGTCACGGTGAACGAGTACCTGGCCACTCGTGACGCCGAGTGGATGTCTCAGATTCACGGCTGGCTCGGCTTGACCACCGGCCTGGTCACGCCAACCTCAAGCCGCAACGCGGCCCACAAACGTGAACAGTATGCGTGCGACGTCACCTACGGCACCAACAACGAGTTTGGCTTCGACTACCTCCGCGACAACATGGCCATGCAGCCCGAAGCCCGGGTGCAGCGCGGTCACAACTTCTGCATCGTGGATGAGATCGACTCCATCCTCATCGACGAAGCCCGAACGCCGCTGATCATCAGCGGCCGCCTGGCCGATGCCGCCCAGATCTACTACCAATTTGCGTCCATTGTCCGCGGCCTGACCCGAGACCTTCACTACGACGTGGACGAAGAGAAGCGGATCGTCGCCATCACTGAAGAGGGCATTCACGCGGTTGAACGTTCACTCGGCATCGACAACCTCTACGACGCAGTGCAGGCCAACTATGTGCACCAGCTTCAGGCAGCACTCAAAGCCAAAGAGCTGTTCCAACGCGACAAGGACTACATCGTCGCGGACGGCGAAGTCAGCATTGTGGATGAGTTCACGGGCCGCGTCCTGGAAGGCCGCCGCTGGAGCGAAGGTCTGCACCAGGCGGTCGAAGCCAAAGAAGGCGCCAAGATCAAAGAGGAAAATCAGACCCTCGCCACCATCACCCTCCAGAACTACTTCCGCCTGTACGACCGCCTGTGCGGGATGACCGGTACCGCCGAAACCGAAGCCGCAGAGCTGTTCAGTACCTATGGCCTTCATGTGGTGCCGGTGCCAACCAACCTGCCGCTGATCCGAAAGGACGAGGTGGATCTGGTCTTCAAAACCGAGAATGGCAAGTTCAACTCGCTGGTCGCTGACATCAAGCAGCGTCACGAGGTTGGACAGCCGGTACTGGTCGGAACCATTTCGGTGGAGAAGTCCGAGAAGTTGTCCAAGGCGCTCGCCGAGAACAGCATTCCGCACGAAGTGCTCAACGCCAAGCAGCACACGCGAGAAGCCGAAATTGTGGCCCAGGCCGGCCGGCTCCATTCGGTGACCGTGGCCACCAACATGGCCGGCCGCGGCGTGGACATTATCCTGGGCGGCAATCCGGAAGCATTGGCCGAGCGCGATGCCCGGGCTGAGGGACTCGAAGAGGATTCCGAAGAATACGTGGCCCGGGTGGCCGAGCTTGAGAAGAAGTACAGCGTCGACACCGTGGCCGAAGGCGATGTCGTCCGTGAACTGGGTGGCCTCTACGTACTGGCCACCGAACGCCACGACAGCCGTCGCATTGACAATCAGTTGCGCGGCCGTGCTGGTCGTCAGGGTGACCCGGGGGAGAGCCGCTTCTATCTGTCGCTTGAAGACGAACTGATGCGTATCTTTGCCACCGGCACCATGCAGTGGGTCATGGACAAAGCCTTGGACGAGAACGTGCCCATTGACTCGAAGATGGTCACCAAGGCCGTGGAACGAGCTCAGACCACCGTCGAGCAGAAGAACGCCGAAGCGCGCAAGAACGTCCTCAAGTACGACGAGGTCATGAACGAACAGCGCAAGGTGATCTATGTGCGCCGTGCTCAGATTCTTGACGGCGCCGACCTTCGGGACGAGGCCATCGAATACCTCAGCCAGGCGGTTGATTCGACCATTGGCAAACACTCCGAATCCGATGTACCGGCCGAGCGGGACCTTGAACCGCTGCTCGCCGACGTGCAAGGCCTGTGGCCGTCCGACCTGACCACGCAGGATCTGGCAGCCCCCGCAACGACCGATGCGCTCTATGACGCACTCATGGCCAACGCCATGGTCTTCTATGAAGACCGAGAGGCCGAAATCGGCGAGGCCGCCATGCGTGAGATCGAGCGCCAGGTCATGCTGCGCATCCTCGATACCAAGTGGCGCGAGCACCTCTACGACATGGACTACCTCAAGGTCGGCATTGGCCTGCGAGCCATGGGCCAGAAAGATCCGCTGATCGAATGGCAGCGTGAAGGCTTTGAAATGTTCACCGAGATGATGAACAGTGCCGCCCGCGATTTCGTCACCTATGTCATGCATGTTCAGGTCAAGGTCGAAGACCCGGCCGACGAGGTGAACGGCGACGGCGTCGGAGATCAGTCGGTGCTGAATCGCCAAGCGCAGTCTCCAGCAACCACCGGCGTGACCGAAAGCGGACCCGCAAGCCCGGCCGAGGAGAGCGCGGCAGCCAAAGCCAGGTTTGCCAACGACCAGAAGGTGATCAAGGCCACCGAGCAGGCGCCAAAGACCGTTGAGGCCAACCAAGCCGGCCCCCAGGCGCCGGTGATCAAGTCGCTGGAAGAAAAGATCGGACGCAACGATCCCTGCCACTGCGGTTCGGGCAAGAAGTTCAAGCAGTGCCACGGCCGGGGCTGACCCGCCCTCGATTGCCAAACCACTGCCATGGCCTCTGACTATTCCAACGACCTTGATTCGCTCCGAAAGCGCCTGACCGAGGCCGAGGACTATCTCAAAATTTCCGAACTCAAAGTTCGCCAGCCCGAACTGGCGGATCTGGCCGCGCAGCCGGGCTTGTGGGATGACCAGGAAAACGCCCGCAGGATCACCGGCGAGCTTTCGGCCGCAACTGAAGACCTCGAGACGTTCGAGACGCTCGGCAACGGCATTGAGGACATCGAAGCGTTGATGGAGCTGGCGGCCGAAGAAGATGATCCGTCACTCGGTGAGGAGATCGAAGCCACCGTGTCCAAACTCAGCAACAAGTTTGAGGGCCTGGAACTCCGGGCCTTGTTCGCTGGCGAGTTCGACGAGCGCGACGCAGTCTGCCAGGTGCAGGCGGGCGAAGGCGGCACCGACGCACAGGATTGGGCTGAGATGCTGGTCCGGATGTACATGCGGTGGGCCGAGAAGCGCGGCTTTGCGGTGGAAGTGATGTCGGCTCATGAAGGCACCGAGGCGGGGCTGTCATCGGCAGAGTTCATGGTCAAAGGGCGGCACGCGTTCGGATTGATGCGTTCAGAACACGGTGTGCACCGGCTGGTCAGAATCTCGCCGTTCAACAAGGAAGGCAAGCGCCAGACGGCGTTTGCGTCGCTACAGATCGTTCCGTTCTTCGAAGAAGTTTCCGACGAGATCCAGATTGACGAAACCGAACTCCGGATCGACACCTACCGCTCCTCGGGCGCGGGCGGCCAGCACATCAACGTGACCGACTCGGCGGTCCGTATCACACACCTGCCCACCGGAATGGTGACGTCGTGCCAGAACGAGCGAAGTCAGCATCAGAACAAGGATCGGGCCATGCAGATGATGGCTTCCAAGCTGTTGGACCTGGAACGCCAGAAGCGCAAGGACGAGATTGCCGAGATCGCGGGTGAAGCCAAGAACGTGGGCTTCGGAAGCCAGATCCGGTCCTATGTCCTGCAGCCGTACCAGATGGTCAAAGATCTGCGCTCTGAGTACGAGTCCGGCAACGTCGACGGGGTTCTTGGCGGGGAGATCGAAGACTTCATGACCGCCTACCTCCAATGGGAGCGGGCGCAGAGCTGATTGGAGCGGATCGACCCCGAGGCGGCCACCGTGCCACCATTTCCCGGGGTTGGCGGTGTATTCTTGGCCCGCTGATGCGGGATTTCGATACCCGCGCGCTCACCGCAGAAACGCATACTTACCGATGATCAAACTCGAGAACGTCAGCAAGGTCTACAAGGGCGATGTTGTAGCGCTGCGCCAGGTTTCTTCCGAGATTCAGAAAGGCGAGTTCGTCTTCCTGGTCGGACCGTCGGGATCCGGCAAGTCGACGTTCATCCGGCTGCTCAACAAAGAAGAAACGCCCGAGTCAGGCACTATTTACGTGGCCGGCAAGGACATCGGCCAGCTGAGCGGCTGGCGAGTCCCCTACCTGCGCCGCAACATCGGCTGCATCTTCCAGGACTTCAAACTGCTGCAAAACCGAACGGTCGCGCAGAACGTCGCCTTCGCGTTGGAAGTGATCGGTCGACCCAAACACGTCATCCGAACCCAGGTCCCGGCCATTCTCGAACTCGTTGGTCTGACCGACAAGTCCAACAACTACCCCGATGAACTGTCCGGTGGTGAACAGCAGCGAGTTTCGATTGCGCGGGCGTTCGTGAACCGGCCGCTGATCTTGTTGGCCGATGAGCCCACCGGCAACCTGGACCCCGCCACATCGGTGGGCATCATGCGGTTGTTGGACCGCATCAACAAGGTGGGGACCACGGTGGTCATGGCCACCCACGACCGCGGAATTGTCGACACCATGCGTCGCCGGGTCATTGAGCTGGACAAAGGCAACGTCGTTCGTGACCAGGCCCGCGGGGTGTACGAGTAACCATGCTTGTTCGCATTGGATATGTCTTCCGGGAACTCTGGTACAGCCTGCGACGGAACCCGTCATTGTTCTTCGGCACGCTGATCACCATCGCCGTCTCGCTCACGTTGCTGGGCGTCGGCCTGCTGGTGTTCCGCTCGGTTGAACAGGCGACCGAACGCTGGCAGGGCGACATCGAGTTCATCGTCTTCATGAACGCCGACGCGTCAGAGGCCCAGGACGAAGCCATCGTGTCCATTCTGGACAACAACAACGAAGTCCGGAAGTGGGACTACTACGACCAGGACCGGGCGTTCGAAGAATTCCTGGAACTCTTCGCTGACAACCAGACCATGCGCGACAGCGTCACCAAGGAAGTCCTGCCGCCGTCCTACCGCGTGACGCCCACCAACGTCGCGCCCGACGTGGTCGCCGGTCTCGCTGACCAGTTCCGAACCAAACCCGGGGTGAAGAAGGTGGTGTTGGCCACCGAAGTGCTGCGCCAGTTGGAGAACATCTCCAGCAAAGTGCAGACCGTGCTCTTGGTCTCGGCCGCAATTCTTGGCGGTGCCGCGCTGTTGCTGGTCTTCAACACCATTCGGACCGCGATCTTCGCGCAGCGGCGCGAGATCGAAGTGATGCGCCTGGTGGGCGCATCAAACTGGTACATCCGATTCCCATTCCTGGTTGAAGGGGTTCTGCAGGGTGTCTTTGGCGGGCTGGTCTGCCTTCCGGCGCTGCTGGCGCTGAACTCGCTGGCCGCAGACTTTGCCGGCAGCGATGTTGAGGACCCCGAAGCCGCCGCGTTCACGTTGCTCGAAGCCTTCGTGGTCGATGGCGGCGAAGTTGCTCAGATCGGCATTCTGATGGCGATTATCGGCGCAGTCTTCGGCGCCATTGCCTCGATGATTGCGGTCAGTCGCTACCTCGACGCGTAATATTTCCGCTCTTTGTTCGCTGCGCTCACGGGGCCGCTGGGCCCTTCCCTCGGCTTCGCCTCGGCGTATTTCGGCTCTTTGTTCGCTGCGCTCACGGGGCCGCTGGGCCCTTCCCTCGGCTTCGCCTCGGCGTATTTCGGCTCTTTGTTCGCTGCGCTCACGGGGCCGCTGGGCCCTTCCCTCGGCTTCGCCTCGGCGTATTTCGGCTCTTTGTTCGCTGCGCTCACGGGGCCGCTGGGCCCTTCCCTCGGCTTCGCCTCGGCCTATTTCGGCTCTTTGTTCGCTGCGCTCACGGGGCCGCTGGGCCCTTCCCTCGGCTTCGCCTCGGCCTAACTGAACTGGGGGTTGTCCCACCAGGGGAAGAAGTCGGGCATGTCCGAGGACGTTTTCATCGAGTAGTCGGCCGGGCGTTTCTCCAGGAACGATCTGACGCCTTCTCGAGCGTCGGCGCTGGCCCCCATGGCTTGAACGCCGCGAGAGTCGATGCGGTGGGCGGCCATTGGATGATCGGCCCCCAACATGCGCCACAACATGTGGCGGGTGAGCGTCACGGACACGGCCGAGGTGTTTTGTGCGATGTCGGTGGCGATCTGCCGGGCCAGCCCAAGCAGCTCATCGCCGGGTACGACCGACCGGACGAGTCCGCCATCCAACGCTTCCTGGGCTTCGAACACGCGCCCGGAGTAGCACCATTCGGCGGCCCGGCTGATGCCGACGATCCGCGGGAGAAACCAGGAGGAGCACGCTTCGGGCACGATGCCTCGTCGAGCGAACACGAACCCGAACCGCGCGGTGTCCGATGCCAGTCGAATATCCATTGGCAGCGCACTGGTGATTCCCACGCCGACTGCGGGCCCATTGATGGCCGCAATCGTGGGCTTCAAGCAGTCGTAGAGGCGCAGGCTGACCAGCCCGCCGCCGTCGCGAACGATGCCATCGGGCCCTTCGGCCTTGTCAACCTCGGCGCCGTGATCAAAGGTTTCGGCGCCACCGCTGAGGTCAGCGCCCGCGCAGTAGGCGCGACCGGCGCCGGTGAAGATGATGACCCGGACGTTGTCGTCGGCGTCCGCGTGGTCCAACGCGTCCAGGATCTCCCGAGCCATTCGGTTGTTGAAGGCATTGAGCTTGTCGGGACGGTTGAGCGTGATAGTGAGGATCGAGTCGCTGATCTCATAGCGGATGGCTTCGTAGCTGGCAGGGTCGCGTTGTCCGGTCATGGCCGATTTCTAGCACCGTCCGCCACCGTCGATGGCAACCGCTACATCAGGTCCGACCAGAACGCGAAGATGCGCTCGCCGGTCGGCGGCCACATGGGGAGTGGGACCTGGAACTCATGATGGAGCCACGCCGCGAGGTCAGCACCATAGGTCACGACGTCGGTTTGGACGATCGACAGCACCGGGTTGGCGTCATTGGACATCTCACTTGCGGCAACATCGAGCGGCATGGCCCGGTGGCCGTAGATGGGAAACAGCGTTGACGCCCGGTGAAATCGAGCGGTGACGTTTTCGGTCCGGTCGGCGGCTTTGGCTGGACGCGGGCCCCAGGACCCCAGCCACAGGTTGTTCTGTTCCACATCGAAGAGGATCCCGTCCAGCAGCCGGGCGTTCCACTCCGCCAACTGGGCTGCGGGATCGTCGTTCCATCGCCACCAGCGGTCACCGTCGGGGACGCCCAGGACCAGGAGCATTCCCAGCTCAAACGGCAGCTGATGGCCGACCACGGACTCGACCTCACGAATCTGACGATTGGACAGGCTGTTGTCAGGATTCCCGCTCATGTGCTCCAGCGCATAGAGCAGAAACGCCTCCCACGCATCCTCATCGGGGGAGGGATCCAGCGGCGGCATCCCATCCAGGGGAAAGTCATCGGCCATCGGCTCAAGATACCGCTGCCACCGCCGAACTTGAGCCGGCCAAAGACCGCGCGCCGTCCGTTGCCGATACGTGGTGGGTAGATTCGCCTCTGGCTTATAACCCGGTCAGGGATGACGATAAGTACACCGATGCGTTCGACAAAACTACGGCTCCCTGCCTCCCTTTGCGCGCTTGCGTCCCTTCTGATTGGACTGGTGCCTATAGCGGCGCCGGCGGCCGCAGCGGTACCAATCCCGCTCGTCTCTGTCGCCGCCGCGCAGAGCTGTCCTGAAGGCCAGATTCCTCTGCCCGGCGGCACCGCCTGCACGCTGGCCCCACCTGCGCCAACGCCCCAACCTGCTCCGGTCGAGATCGTGGCCCCCGAAGCCGGAGCCGAAGCCCAGTGCGCGGGCGAGATCGTCCAGGGCGCGGCGGGTCTCGAGTGCGTTGTGACGGTGGCCCAATGTCCCGCAGGTACCACGCTGAATGCCGAGACCAGTCAGTGCACTGCCGACGCGCTTTCCGACCCGAATCAACCCGTGGATCCGAACGCAACTGCTGGCGAGGGCAAGCCAGAGGAGGCCGAGCCAGCTCCGGACTGCAGCCGTCGAGAGTGCGACGAGGCGGAGCAGGCGGCCGCAGACCAGGCCGCGACGGACGCCTGCGCCAAACAACTCGCCGACGAATCCCTACCCGTCACCCCCGGGTGTGAGCCGCCACCCAGGTGCCCGTCGGGCTTCGCCGAGAACGCCGCCGGCGATTGCTACGAGGTCCTTGACTCTCGCCACTCGTGTGTCGTGGCCGGGCGCGTCCCGCCGGGGGTGTCAACCAACGCCGAACTCTCCACCTTCACCTACATCCCCGGTACCGGGGAGTGCCTGAAACAGAGCACATTCCGCGAGCGAGTCCAAAACTTCGAGGCCATCGCCCTTGACGAGAAGCTGGCGTTGGAAGCGTTGCAGGAGGTCACCCGCGAGGTGATCGCCATCGAAGAGAGCATTGAGGAACTTGATCGAGAACTGGTCGAAGTCAGTCAACAACTTCGGGCCGCCGAAGAAGAAGCTCGGTTTGCTGAGATCCGACGCGACGCCACCGAGGACGAACTGGCCGCCGTTCGGCGAGCGCTCCGTGATGAACAGGATCAGCTCAAGGCTGAGGCGGTTGAGGCCTACATGACCGGCAACGGCGCCGATGCGGTGGCTGGCGCCCTCCTCAGTTCAACGTCGGCCAACAATCTGGATACGTCGCTTGACTATGCGGCCGCGGTCATTGAGCAGCAGCAGGCCACCATTGAGCGGGTCGAAGCACTTGAGGCCGAGACCCTTGTCCTGATCGAGGAGCGGGAATTGGCCATTGTCGCCGCCGAAGATGCGGTCGACGCAATCGAGAAGGTCGAAGCCGAAGTTCGGGACCTTCAGTCCGATAAGCGTCAGTTGTTGGCCGACCGGGAAGCACAGGTCCTGGAGGAGGCGGCGCAGATCGCCGCCCTGCGGGAACAGAAAGCAACCTTTGCCGATGCCTTGGGCAGTTCGTCGTCGGAGAGCCGAGAGCTCGAAGAGATTATCGCCGAAGCCCAGCTCTTTGAAGGTCAGGTGTCTGATGTTCCCGGCGTCCTGCAGGCCCCGCTCGATCCGCTTCGAGTCGGCTCGCGGTTTGGACCTCGACTCCACCCGATTCTGGGCTACGTCCGCCCCCATGATGGCGTGGATCTCAGCGGCGCGTCGGGCAAGCTCATTTCTTCGGCCGGTTCCGGAACGGTCATCATTGCGGGAAACCAGGGCGGCTACGGCCAAACAGTGGTCGTCGACCACGGCGACGGACTCTCCTCGTTGTATGCCCACATGAGTGCGATTGCGGTGGCGCTGGGTGAGACGGTGTCCGCCGGCGACATCCTGGGGGCGGTTGGTTCCTCCGGACTGTCCACCGGCCCGCACCTGCACTGGGAGGTTCGCATCGGCGGCGTCCCCGTTGATCCATTGCCGTACCTGACCGCATCCTCGCCGGCCGTCGATTCCCAGCCTGGGTCCACCCCAACGCCGGCTCCCGCGACCTCTGACCCGTTTGCCGGCGCGGCTGCACCTGCGACCGCTGACCCATCATCGTTCGACCGTCGAGGATCCTCCGCACCGACACCGACACCGACACCGACACCCACGCCGACGGTCACACCGGTGCCGACCCCCACTCCTCGGCCCACGCCGACGCCACGTGCTACTCCAACGCCCGCGTCAACATCGACCCCGGCGCCCACACCGCGGCCGACGGTTGCCCGTCGCCTCACGCCGACGCCTCGGCCACTACCCACGGTGTCCCCGACGGCAACGGTGCCCGCCTCCATAGTTCTGTTCGGACGATCGGTGGAGCTGCCGACGCCGGCGCCCTCAGACTGAGACTTGGTCAACGGTGGGTATGCCTCATCACGGATCGCCAGCGGCTAATCTGCCAAGCGACCGATAGGGAGAGCCATGCCGCATGAAGTCAAAGGCGTAGTCGCCAAAGCCAAAGGTGAGCCGGTTTCGATCGAAACCATCATCGTGCCGGACCCGGGACCCGGTGAAGCGCTGGTGCGGGTGCAGGCGTGCGGGGTGTGCCACACCGATCTGCACTACCGCGAAGGTGGCATCAACGATGAATTTCCTTTCCTGTTGGGTCATGAAGCAGCGGGCATCGTGGAAGAGGTTGGGGAGGGCGTGACTGACGTTGCACCCGGCGATTTCGTCATCCTGAACTGGCGGGCCGTATGCGGCAACTGTCGTTCGTGCAATCGCGGCAAGCCGCAGTACTGCTTCGACACGCACAACGCGACCCAGAAGATGACCCTGGCTGACGGAACCGAGCTCTCTCCGGCTCTGGGCATAGGTGCCTTTGCCGAGAAGACCCTGGTGGCGGCCGGCCAGTGCACCAAAGTGGATCCAGCTGCAAGTGCCGCTGCGGCCGGGCTGCTGGGCTGTGGCGTGATGGCCGGCATCGGTGCGGCCATCAACACCGGTGGCGTGACCCGCGGTGACACCGTTGCCGTTTTTGGCTGCGGAGGTGTTGGCGACGCGGCCATCGAGGGAGCTCGATTGGCCGGCGCCAGCAAGATCATCGCCGTGGACATCGACGACCGAAAGCTCGAATGGGCCAAGGAGTTTGGTGCCACCCACACGGTCAACTCCCAAGAGGTGGATGCGGTCGAGAAAATCCGCGAACTCACCGATGGACACGGCGTGGATGTCGCCATCGAGGCGATTGGTCTGCCGCAGACCTACGAGCAGGCGTTCTACGCCCGGGATCTGGCAGGAACCGTGGTCCTGGTGGGCGTCCCGAATCCCGAGATGAAGGTTGAGTTGCCGTTCATCGAGATCTTCGGTCGAGGCGGGTCGCTGAAGTCTTCGTGGTACGGAGACTGTCTGCCCAGCCGGGACTTCCCGATGCTGATCAGCCTCTACCTCCAGGGCAAGCTCGACCTGGACCGCTTCGTCACCGAGACTATTGGGTTGGACGAGGTGGAGGAGGCGTTCCACAAGATGGAGGCCGGCGAAGTCCTGCGGTCAGTTGTGGAGATCAGCGCCTGATGGCTATTGACCACATCATCACTTCCGGAATTTTCTCGCTGGACGGCGACGACTTCGACGTGGACAACAACGTGTGGATCGTTGGCGATGCGCACGAATGTGTGGTGCTTGACTGCGCCCACCACGCCGAGGCGATCGTGGGAGCAGTCGGCGATCGCACGCTCAAGGCCATTGTCTGCACCCACGCCCACAACGATCACATCAACGCAGCCGCAGAAGTTGCCGAGCACTTCGATGCGCCAATCTGGTTGCACCCCGATGACACCATGTTGTGGGAGGCCGTCTATGCGGACCGTCGAGTCGACGCGCCGCTGAGCGACGGCCAGTCGTTCACCGTGGGCGGCATTGACGTCAACGTCATCCACACCCCGGGTCACTCACCGGGAGGCTGTTGTCTGCATCTCCCCACCGAAGGCGTGCTCTTCTCCGGCGACACGTTGTTCCACGGTGGCCCCGGGGCCACCGGGCGTTCGTTCTCGAGCTATCCGGTGATCTTGGAATCGATTGAACACAAGCTGTTCTCCCTGCCGGCTGACACCGTGGTTCACACCGGCCACGGCGACAGCACCTCCATCTCCGCCGAGGCGTCGTCGCTCGCGGCGTGGAAAGAGCAGCTCTAAGGGCTCAGCCCGTTCGTATTTCGATGGTGCCGTTGACCTCTCGCACGGGGTAAACGACCGTTGGCGCCTTCTCGTCCCGCGTTCCATTGCGTCCGAGCCACGAGGCGTTGCCGTGAATGTCGAATCGCCACCAGTGGCTGCAACACACGATCTCCTCGCCGTCGACCTGACCTTCGGCGGCCAGGTGGCTGTACTGGTGGGGGCAGCGCGCATTCATGGCGCAAAGTTGCCCCGACGCGGTCCGCCAGATGACGATCTCGGGTTCGTCGTCGGCGGGGTCTGGGCTCACGGCGTCAACGATGGCGCCGGGCGCCAGACCATCGGCGCGGCCAACGGGACGCCACGGGGGATCCTGGGACAGAGTGCTCACACCGCAGAGGGTATTGTCCGTGGATGACAGACGCGAACAACCCGACCGCTCCCTCGCTTGATATGGATGCCGTCGCGGCGATGCAGCGCCGTATCTGGGCCTATCGCCAAGGCCAGCAGGTGCAGCTGATGATGCACATTGGCAAACGACTTGAACTGTGGGAGGCGTTGCGGGGCGCCGGTCCGGTTTCGGCCGCGCAACTGGCTGACGCCACCGATCTCAGTGAACGATGGTTGTTGGAGTGGCTCCGGTGTATGGCGGCCGCCGACATCATCGCCTCATCTGACGGTGAGGTCTTCCACCTGAGCGACGAGGCGGCGGCGGTGATGGCGCCCTCGTCGATGCTGACCTACGCCGGTAGTGCGATGGAACGACCCCGTTCGCCCGAGACCGTCGATCACATTCTGGAGTCGTTTCGTAAAGGCGTTGGCATGAGCTACGACGATCATGGTGCCCATGAAGCCGCCCACGTGGAAGCCGCTTTCGGCAATTGGATTGCGCACATCCTGGTTCCGCAGTTCGTTCCCAAGGTCGAAGGCCTGACCGCCAAACTTGAAGCCGGGGCTCGGGTTGCCGATGTTGGTTGCGGGGCCGGAAGTGCGCTTCGGTTGCTGGCTGAGGCCTTCCCCAATGGCAGCTATCACGGCTACGACCTCTCCGAACATGCCATTGAGCTGGCTCGCAAACGAGCCACCCAGAGCGGCAGCGATGTCTCGTTCTTCGAGGCCGGGAGCGACGCCATGGAGGGGGAGTACGACGTGGTGCTGACCTTTGACTGCCTGCATGACATGACGCGCCCGGACCGGGCGGTGGCCGACATTCGAAGCCACATTGCCGACGACGGCGTCTTGTTGGTCAAGGAGATCCGGTCGGCGGCCACCTTTGAGGAGAATCGCGCCAATCCCATGCTGGCGATGATGTACGCCACCTCGATTCAGGTGTGCATGTCCTCGGCGTTGTCCGAACCCGACGGTCTGGGGCTGGGGACCTTGGGGCTGCACCCGGATCGCTTGACCGAGCTCATGCTCGACGGTGGTTTTTCGACCGTCGAGACCCACGCCTTCGATGACCCGTTCAACCTGTACTACGAGGTTCGGCCCTGAGCCCATATGCGGCCCAGGTGCGGCTTCGATCTGATGGACGGGATCTGGGGTTTGTGCGAGTGGAGCTGACGGTCGCGCCCGATGGGAGCTGGGGCGGCCTGATCCTGGGCAGCGACTATTTGATGTGGGGCGCCAACCACCAGCGGTTGACGATTGAGTTGGCAAACGGCGAAGACGCCGAGGTCGTGGTTCGGGCCACCGGCCGGCTGCTGGGTATGGGCCCGGCCCCTCATCTGGTGATCATGGGCGGCGGCGAGTAGCCGCCCAGAACTTCTTCGATCACGGCGGCGAAGGTGATGCTGCGGTGGTCGTGTCGGTCCGGTGCGATGATCTGCATGCCAACCGGCAATCCACGGTCGGTGAGTCCCACCGGCGCCACGCTGGCCGGCAGGTAGGGGCAATTGGCGATGCTCGCCCAGAACCACTGCTCGATGGTGGAGACCAGGTGCCCGTTGACCTCAATCATCTGATCGCCGAACGGCGTGGTGGTGTCGTGAAGGGTGGCGGCGGAGGCCGATACGGGACACAGCAGCAGGTCGACGGACTGGAAGTACTCCGCCCAGGTGTTCCGCAGCCGTTGACGTTGATTGGCCAGACCAAGCCATTCCACATGGCCGAGGGTGGTCCCTTTACCCATGATCGCGTTGTAGTCCCGGTCGCCCGCGTCATAGCGTGCTGCGTGGGTCGGGTCCTCAGGGGAGCGGTCCAACGCGCTGGTGGCGGCGCGCACCAGGAGTTGGTACACGGTGTGCGCGGCCCGATGGTCCACCGGATTGGGGGCAGAGGAGATACGCACGCCGGCACCCTCCAGCGCGTCGATCGCCTGGCCGAGCACCGCGGTCAACTCTGCGTCCTGCTCGCCAACAGGGTTGTCCAACATGACGCCAACGGTGAAGTCGCCGGGCGCCGTCTTCGCGGTCGGCGCCAGACCCGGGCTGACAATGCGCATCACCTCAGCCAGGTCAGTCGCACTGCGCGCAAGCGGTCCCACAACGTTGATGTCGACATCGGCGTCCTGGCCCGGATATGTGTGACCGGCCTGAGAGACCACTCCGAACGTCGGTTTGTGTCCAAAGACCCCGGAGTAGTGGGCGGGGAAGCGAATGGATCCGCCAATGTCGCTACCAATCTCCAATGCCGCCATTCCCGACGCCACCGCCGCGGCGGACCCGCCCGAGGACCCGCCCGGGGTTCGGGTCAGATCCCACGGGTTGTTGCACACGCCGTGGATTTCGTTGTGGGTCTGCCACTCACCCAGCTGGAAGGGGACGTTGGTCTTGCCCCAGATCACCGCGCCCGCGGCCTGCAGCTGGTCCACCACCGTGGCATTGTTTGCGGGGTGGTGGTTGGCGATGGCAGGGTCTCCCCAGGTGGAGGGAGCGCCCTCCCAGTCAATGCAATCCTTGACGGTGACCGGAACCCCGTGCAACGGCCCCAACGACTCTCCGTTCGCCTGCATCGTGTCCAGCGCGGCAGCTCGCTCTTCGGCCTTGCTGATCCGTTCGGTCACCACCGCATTCAGGGTCGGGTTGTGGCGCTCGTAGCGCAGCAGTGACGCGTTGAGCGCCTCGGCGGCCGACAGCTCGCCACTCTTGATCATCGAAGCCAGGTGATGGGCCGGGAGAAGCGAAATGTCGTCGCGGGTCATGCAAGGTCTCCGAGTTGGATACGGACCTGGAGTGTAGGCGCGGCGGCATTTCGTAGAACTCCTGACAAACTTGGGTGTGCGATCCTCGATGACGCGTGGGCAGGCGGCGCAGATCCTTGGCCTGGTTCAGCCAGCAACCCGATCTGAGGTCACAGCAGCGTTTCGTCGTCAGGCACGACGCGTGCACCCGGACACAAAACCGGGAGCGGCGACCGCAGCCAACGCGCCCGCCAACATGGCGGCGCTGGTTGAGGCCCGGGACCTGCTGCTCTCCGCTCCGCCCCGGCCCGACGAACAGCGACATGACGGGCCGCCGTCCCCGGAGCCGCCGCCAAACCCTCTCTATCCCTATCTCGATGAGCCGTGGTGGTCCGGCCTGTTGTCAAAGCTGGTGGTGGCGGCGTCTCTGGCGTTTCTGACGGCGCTGGTCGCAGTGGTCAGTGTGGTCGGTTGGGGTTTGCTGAGCGGTGGCAGCTCCGGTGATGACACGCCCGCATCAACCGAGCCCACCGATGCCGATACCGGGACCGACCGGTTCTCGGGCTGTGTGGTCATCTTCCAAACCTCGGAGAATTGGCGAACGTTCCAAGAAGCTGATTGCTCGACCCCCAATACCTGGGAGATCTCCTCCTGGACTGAAGGCCTGGCCGCCTGTCCGGCCACTGAGGAGGCCGTCCGCAACGCCGAAGGCACGTGGTGTCTGAGGCCGCCGGAGGCCCCCTGAGGCAGGCAACCCCGCAACCGGCGGTGCCCAGACCTAAAGTGCCCCTATGGGCGTTTCAATCGAAGCGAACGATGTTCTGGTCACCGCCGGTGACCCGTTGACCGCCGTTCTGGTCCACGGGGCGTGGCACGATGAGCGATGCTGGGTTGACCTGACCCCCGAACTCACTCTGCGGCAGGTGCGATGGCACTATCTGACCCTGCCAAGCACCAATCCTCGCCATGGTCTTCCCGGACTTGCCGAAGATGTTCGAGCGCTCAACGGCCTGCTCGACAGTCTTGGCCGTGATGTCGTCCTGGTCGGTCACGGGTATGGCGGCATGGTGATTGGCGAATCCGGGCACCATTCGGCGGTGGCTCGCCTCGTCTATCTGGCCGGGATCTGTGCCGACTTCGGCGAGACGGCCGCAGAGCACATGGTGGGCGTGACGCCGTCGCTTGCGACGCTGGCCGTTGAAACAAGCGACGATGGTCTGTCTCGTATCAAGCCGGGAATCGGAGCCCGAACCGTCTATGGCGACCTCAGCCGAGCTGACGCAGAACAGAAAGCCAGGTTGCTGCAGCCATCGTCAAACCGGGCCCTGCAGGATGCCGCGGGGGTTCCGGCGTGGAAGACAAAGCCAACCACCTATGTGGTCTGCGGCAAGGATCGACTGCTGCCGGCCAATCGTCAGAAGAAGATGGCCCAGCGGGCGACCAACGACATCGTGACGCTGCGGGCCGGGCACGCGCCGTTCTTTTCGTCACCGTCGGAGATTGCCGACGTTGTTGCGAGCCCCCCAACCAATGAGGATCAGCCCGGCCAGCACGAACAACACGCCACCCGCAACTCGTAGTCGGGTTCGATCGGCCTTCTCCTCCGCTGTCGATGAGTTCGGCGAAGCTGCGGATTCGGTAGCTGAAGTCTGCGGTGTTTCCCGAGGGGTCGGGGATGGCTGGGGCGCGGTCGCCACGTCCGGAACGGAGGGCACCGGACCGGGCTCAACCGCACCAGGTGTCACCGGTTCTGGTACCGGTGTCGGTGCGGGCGGTGTTGGGGCGGGCACAACAAGCGGGTCGTTGGTGATGGTGTCCAGAACCGTCTGCACCGCTCGTCGGTTGACTGCGCCAAAAACCGGTATCTCCGAGTTCATCAGGGAATCGATCGAAGGTCGAATGGCGGTCGCCAGGTCCGCCGCCTGGTAACAGCCGCCGGCCACCAGGTCAATGGTCACCAGGTTCTCCAGTCGGGCGCCGGGTACGGGTTCGGCCGGCAGTCCGCGCGACGCACGGTCGGCCAGTACCTGCGCCGCAAAAGGGTCCACGGATCCAACCAGGTCACCCCACCACTGGCGGGCGGTGGCCCGGTCGGGCGCACAGTTGGGGGCGCCAATCACCGGAATCTCCGAGCCGGGAACGGTGGCAGGCACCGCGTACTCATCGTGGAGCTTGAAGATGGCATGGCCCATCTCATGGGCCAGCACTTGAGCGGTTGGACCGAGAGCCGTCGCCTGATCATCGCCGCGTTGCACTTCCAGTCGAACGCCACCAAAGCCCGGGTCGGTGCGGATGGGGGCTTCGCTGGATTGGTCGTCCCGATCAGCCACGAGCGTGACCGTGACCGTCGAAGGCAACCCAAAGATCTCCGATGGATTCCAGCCTTCAGTATCGGCCAGGGCGCCGTCCCACTGGAGCGGCTCGGTCACTGTCCAGAAGTTGAAGCGGTCACGATGGCTTGCCAGCGGCTCAATGGCGAACAGTCCATGGAACAGGTCATTGTCGGTCAACCGGGGACCGTTGAGCCCCAGCAGGTCAGCGGCGCGATCGATACTGTCGGTTTGTGAGATTTCGGCACCCATAACGATGTTGATCCGGTCCCGAAGCGCATCGTTGTGGCCGGGGATCACCTCGGCAAGCGTTGCCGGCAACACCTGGAACCCAAAGCCGCCAGGCACGGGTTCACAGGCGGGACCATCGCACGGCCAGATGCGATAGCGACCGGGCGGTACGTCGAAGCCCACATGGAGCTCAGAGCCGTTGCCGTCGTCTACCCGAAGCGCCGGGCTCACCTGCAACACCCCGTCGGCGGAGATGTCAGTGGTTCCGGACTCCCGAGGGGCTATGGCAAATTGGACAACCTGGGTGTCCAACAGCGGACCGCGCTGGGCAAAGCGAATGGGAGTGTTGGGAAGGGCCACCGGCTCACGTCCATCCCACACTGGCACCAACCGGTAGCTGTCCGGGGACCCCTGCTCGGTAATGAACGAGGCGGCGTTCTCGTAGCGTCGATTGCCGATCTCCAAGACCACGTCGTTGGTGCCGTTGATCATGGTGACGCCGCCGAAATTGTCGCAGGCCAGCAGCGGTCCTTCATCATCAGATGTGATGGTGCAGCTCGCCCGGTTCTCGGCCGCCACCCCGGCGCCGACGATGCGCGGCGCAAGGTTGGCCAATTGGCTGGCATCAACGCCGGTCTGAAGGCGGAAGAAACAGTCGACCGGGGTGCCCACCTGCAGCGGGAGTCTGGCATCGGGACCGCACGTTCCCGGCACGACCACCAACTCCTGGGTGCTGGCGCCGGCAGTGGAGGTTCCCAGGAGCGTGACAACGAGGACCAGCACCACCCAGGTCGTGACAATCAGCGAAGAAGCAGAAAACGAAGAGCGGAGCACGACGCTTCCATCATGGCGGAACCGGGACCGACAACGGCGGCAGCGTACAACTCGTTGGCGACAGCCGCAAAACAGCCGATACCCTGACCTACCTGCTCTTTGACAATCGATCACGCACGACGCCGCCGGCCCAAATGATGTGGGTTCTGGCGGACGTCAACGCATGATCGATTTCATCCCGGGGCTGACTGGTTTCGACGCCGAGGACGGGAATCGACCTGTGCGACCGGAGTTGCTCAGACTCCTTAAACAGGGCAAACAAACACAAGGCACTCAAAGCCTTGCCACCGCAGCCTAATTTTTAGACTGTAGGAGCAAAAACCGCGGCCCTTGAGGCTGGCGGGGCCTGTCCACTGCAGCCCGGCAACAGAAGCAGTGGAGGACAGCTGGGAAAGACCGCTGACGACGAGAAAGACCGTTGACGCCTGGGAAAGACCGGCGGAGGACCTTCGGGTCATAGGACCCGGCGTTTCGACAGCCGCATAGTCGAGAACCGGGAATGGTCGTAGCGCAATCGTTTGCCACTTGACGGACGGGGGTTCGATTCCCCCCAGCTCCACGTTTTGAGCCGAGCCCCTGGGGGCTCGTCTCAAATGCCGAGTTTTGGCTGGCGCCAAAACGTCGCGCCTGAACCGGCTTGCACCGGCCGTTTTGCTGGCGCAAAAACGCCCACGTTTTGCCGGCTGCGGCGGCTACGTGCGTCGAGCGTTGGTGGCGAATAGGGCGACGGCGATGAAGACCGGTTGAAGGAAGAGCCGGCCGAATCGCTTGGCATTGGTGTCGAGTCCGAACGCGTCTTTGCCTTCGATCCACTGCCAGAGGTTGCCGGGGAAGACCACCACGAAGAAGGCGGCGATCACCCATCCGACCAGCCCCCGGTAACGCCGCACGAACAACGCAGCGGCGCCGAGCGCAATCTCCACCACGCCGGATGCCAGTACCACGAAGTCCTCGTCCAGCGGGAACCAGTCCGGCACCTGGGCTTGGAATTCCACGCGTTGGAATGTCAGATGAGAGATCCCGGCGCCGATCAAGCCGACGCCAAGCACCCACCGCGCCAGCGTCCGCAGCGCCGGCCATCGTTTGACCCCAGGCGTCATCCGCGTTTGGTGCCCATGGCGCGGGCGGCCTCTCGGTCGGCCTCGCGGGCGGCGATGTCACGGCGTTTGTCGTGCTGCTTCTTTCGCCGGCCGGCTGCGATCTCAATCTTGACCCGCCCGTCTTTGAAGTAGAGCCTGGTGGGGATCAGCGTCAACCCGTTGCTGTCGGTTGCCACCCGAATCCGGTTGATCTCGGCCCGGTGGACCAGCAGCTTCTTTGGGCGCTCAGGCTCGTGCACGAAAGCCGAACCGGAGTGTGAGTACGGCGCAACATGCAGGTTGTACAACCACAGCTCGTTGTTCTTGATGCGAGCGAACGACTCCGCCACCCGCACCGTCGATTCCCGCATTGATTTGACCTCGCTCCCGCGAAGCACGATGCCACATTCCCACCGGTCACCCAGGTCGAAGTCGTGCGATGCGCGCTTGTGCTGAGCGATTATTGCGTTGTTGGGATCCCGCTTCTTGGGACTCCTGCCCTTCTTGGCCATGCCTGAGACGGTAGCCTCGCCAACATGCTTCGCATCCGTGAATCGGTGGCCAATGAGATGTTGGCCCATGCGGTGCGCAGTGTCCCGTTGGAAGGCTGTGGACTGGTGGGCGGGTCCCATGGAAGCGACGCCGTGGAGGCATTCATCCCCGTGGCCAACGCCGCCCGATCCGCAGTGCGCTTTGCTCTCGACGGCGAAGACCTTCTCCGGGGCGAAGAGCAGCTGACCCAGGCTGGCTTGAGCATTGTTGGCATCATGCATGCGCACACGCACACGTCCCCGTACCCATCACCAACCGACATCGCCGACGCCACCAACTTCGACCCGCGGGCAACGTGGCGCCACGTCATCGTGTCGCTGCTGCACCCGGAGCCGGTCATGCGGTGCTTCCGCATAGTGGAGGGCTTTGTTACTGAAGAGCCCATCGTCGTTACGGGAGTCTGATCTCCAACCATGGGTGCTGTGCTGCTGGGCATTGTGCTGATTACCGCGCTTGCGGCGGCCCGCGTGTCGTGGTCCAGAGTGGGCCAGATAGCCGATGCTGATGTTCGTTGGCTCCAGGGCATTGGGGCCAACGATTCGGTCTTTCCCATGATCCACAAGTACCTGTACCACATGCGGGCCCATCGGTGGGTGGGAGCGGTGGTGGGCGTGGTCAGCTCTCTGGTGGCAAGTCTGGTGGTTGGCCGTCGCGTCACCGCCGGCGTCGGTGCCAACGAACCATGGTTCGACGTTCTGTTCTGCGGCCTCGCCGGCGTGATCATCGGCTCCATCGTGGCTGAAGTGCGACGGCGGCAGGCCGAAGCAAAGGGTGTACGTCAGGTTGGGGCTCGCTCGGTGGAGATGGTGCGCAGCCAACTCGAACTTGTGGCTTTTGCGCTGGTGATTCTCACCGTGGCCCTGGCGTTGTTCGTGCCAAATACCGCCAGCGTTATTGTGGCCGGAGGTGCCGTTATCGTGCTGGGATGCCAGTTGGTTCTTGTGGATGGACTACGGCTCGGCAGTCGGGAGCTTGTGGAACTCGATCTTCGCCATGCTGACGATTCGATTCGCACGTACAGCATCCATCGTTTCGCTTTGGAGACTCTGGCCTGGGCCATTCTGGTTTCGGGCTGGCAGCTGGGAACGAGTGTGCTCGATGGACGCTTCATCGGTGGGGTCATCGTGGTCCTGACACTGCTCGTAAGCCTGTTCCTGGTTCTGCAAAGTCGGCCGTACCCCGAACGCGTTTCAGTCTGAGCAGGCAGGTACTCTCAAAGGGTGAGGTCCGGCCCCAAACCAGATGCGCCGATTGGTATGTTCGACAGCGGCTTCGGCGGGTTGACGGTGGCCCGAGCGCTGGTGGATCTGCTCCCCGCCGAAGATCTGGTGTACGTCGGCGACACCGGCCGTTACCCCTACGGTTCCAAGCCCCTGACTGATGTTCGGTCCTACTCAACCCAGATTGCTCGGTGGTTGGTCGACGAGCATCACGTCAAAGCGGTGGTGGTGGCCTGCAACACCGCCTCGGCGGCCGCGTTGGATGAGTTGACGGCAACGCTCAGCATCCCGGTGTTCGGTGTCATCGAACCCGGCGTGCGAGCCTTGAGCGCCGTCAGCGAATCGGGCCGGGTTGGCGTGATCGGCACCGTGGGCACCATCTCCTCGGGCGCCTACCAAATCGCATTGTCCCAAGCCGCACCATCGGTCCAACTGACCTGCGCGGCCTGCCCCGGGTTTGTCGAGTTCGTCGAACGCGGCGAAACCCACAGCGACCAGGTCCGCGTCCTTGCCGAACGGCTGCTTGCGCCCATTGTTGACGCCAAGATCGATGCGTTGCTGCTGGGCTGCACCCACTACCCGTTTCTGGCTCGAACCATTACGGACGTGCTTGGACGATCCGTCGTTCTGGTCAGCTCGGGTGAAGAAACCGCCTTCGACATTTGGGAACGACTGGGGGAGAGCAACCTGCTCACGGCCGGAGACGAACCAGGCCGGCATCAGTGGTTCTCATCCGGCGACGTCAGCTTGTTTGAGGAGATGGGACCGATTCTGAACATGCCGGAGATTGAGAACGTGCAGAGCGTCTCGTGGTGACCGCAAGCGGGTTGCGTTGCACGGTGCTTGGATGCTGCGGTTCCTATGCCGGGCCGGGCGGAGCTTGTTCGGGATATCTGGTTCAAGGCGGCGGCGTCAACGTCTGGATGGACTCCGGGCCGGGCACGCTGGCCAACCTTCAACTGCACATCGGACTCGAAGAACTTGATGCCCTGGTGCTGACTCACGAGCACCCCGACCACTGGCTTGACCTGCCGGTTTTCAAGACGGCGCTCAAGTGGTTCTTTGGTCGTGACGGGCTGCCCGTATTCAGCAATGCGTCCACCTTGGCGCGGGCGCGGCTCCTGCTGGAGGACGATCTTGATCAGGTCTTTGATTGGCATGTGGTGGAATCCGGTGCGTCGGTGAAGATTGGCCACCAGGATTGGACCTTTGCCCAGACCGATCACTATGTGCCAACGCTGGCCACTGCGGTTGAGGCCGACGGCCGCCGATTCGGGTACACCGCAGACACGGGACCCGGTTGGTCGCTGGCCGAACTCGGCCCGGTCGACATGGCCTTGTGTGAGTCAAGTTTCCTCCACCGGGAGGGCCGGGAAGGGGAACTGCATCTCACTCCTGTTGAGGCCGCAGCCATGGCCGAAGAGGCGGGGGCTGAACATCTGGTGCTGACCCATCTGGCGCCGGACCAGGACCCCGCGGCGCACGTGGCGGCCGCCCAGGCCAATTTCTTGGGGACTGTCTCACTGGCGCAGGTCGGCGCAACCTACGCTGCGTAGCTGGTCCCATCGGCGGACCAGCAGCCTGAGAGGAACAGCAGTGAGACCAGACGGAAGAGCAAACGACGAACTTCGGCCCATCGGCTTTGAGCGCGACTACACCGACATGGCCGCCGGATCGGTTCTGGTTTCGTTTGGCCGGACGCGGGTTCTGTGCACCGCATCCATCGACGATGGAGTGCCGCGGTGGATGCGCGGGAAAGGTGAAGGCTGGGTCACCGCCGAGTACTCGATGCTCCCGGGGTCAACCCCGGGTCGCGCCAACCGGGAGGCCGCTCGCGGCAAACAATCGGGTCGGACCCAGGAGATTCAGCGGCTGATCGGCCGTTCGCTTCGGTCGGTCACGGACATGAAGAAGCTCGGCGAGCATCAGATCATTGTTGATTGCGATGCGCTCCAGGCCGATGGCGGCACTCGCACCGCATCCATCTGTGGTGCCTACGTGGCGCTGCATGATGCGTGCACGCGCCTGGTCAGCAATGGTCAGATTCCTCAGCACCCGCTCACCGACCATCTGGCCGCAATCTCGGTGGGTGTTGTGGACGGCGTCCCGGTTCTTGACCTTCCGTATGTCGAAGATTCGGTGGCTGATGTGGACATGAACGTGGTCATGCAGGGCTCCGGTGACTTTGTGGAGCTGCAGGGAACGGCCGAAGGCGCAGCGTTTGGTCGGGGCGAACTGGACTCGCTGATTGGCCTTGCCGACAAAGGCATCCGCGAGATCATCGAAATGCAGAAGGCGGTTCTGGCCGACCCGCCTCCGCCACGCGTCTGACCCGGCGCAAATCGATGACGTCAAAGCTGGAGCTTGTCACCGCCACCGCCAACCCGGACAAGCTGGTGGAGATCCTGGCCATCCTGGGCAATGAGGTGACACTGCTGCCGCGTCCACCCGAAGTTCCCGATGTGGTCGAAGACGCACCGGATCTGGTGGGCAATGCCCGATTGAAGGCGGTCGCCATCGCCGATGCCTCCGGCCACCCAGCTCTGGCCGACGACACCGGCTTGGAAGTTGACTGGCTCGATGGTCGGCCGGGGGTTCACTCGGCCCGCTACAGCGGACCCGATGCCACCTATGAGTCGAATGTGACCAGGCTTCTGGCGGAGCTGGACGGGGTGACCGGCGATGATCGTGGGGCCCAATTTCGGACCGTGGTGATGGTGCGATGGCCCGACGGTCGCGAAGTGATGGCGGAAGGCGTGGTTCGCGGGGTGATTGGCATGAAGCAAACCGGCGACGGCGGATTTGGGTATGACCCGGTCTTTGTGCCGCTCGAGGCCGACGGTCTCACCTTTGCGCAGATGTCGCCGGAGGCCAAGCATGCCATCTCTCATCGGGGCCGGGCGTTGCGTGCGTTGCAGGCCAAGCTGGCCGAGCAGGTCCAGCAGCCTTGATGATGCTGCGGAGCCGACCCGTGAGCTGATCCCGGACCTCGGCGTCGGTCTTCAAACCGGGGTAGCGCCTCACCGAGCACTACAGAGAAGAGCGAACCAAGCGAAGGCTGTTGCTTCCAACACAACCACTGCAACCCAAGACCCCGTCACGGAGACGGCGTTACGTTTCTGTACTTTGGTGCGCCAGGAGGGACTTGAACCCTCACGTCCGAAGACACAGGATCCTAAATCCTGCGCGTCTGCCAATTCCGCCACTGGCGCTCAGTGGACTACTGACGGTACCCCGCGTTCCCGGCCGCGGGGGAGGAGTTTCGAGCTTCAGGCGCTCGAGGCTGGTTATCGCGTAAACCTCGTCCTGATGCCTTTCGGCAAGCCGGTGCGGGGCGCTATCCGCAGTCGGTTGCGACCAATAGTGAGCGGCATATCTCACGCATGCGCTCGCCGCTCAACGCTCCCATGCGTTGGACAAGGAGGGCGACCGAGACTGATTCGACAGAATCAAGGTTGACTGCGCATCTCGTTGGTATTGGACCACCACCAAAGCTCGGCTCGCAACGGCAACTCGCTCATGAAGCGGCCGCAGCACCTCGGAATGACTCAAGATCACCCCACTCGTCGCGTTCTCCGATTGGATGAACCCGGTATGCCGAATCGTAGGCAGCATCGACTTCCGCAGCTCGATAGCGGGCAACCAACGCCGACAAGGCTTCGTCGATGAGTTGCGAGTCGGTCTCACCGTCGCAACGACGTCGTGCTTCGTCGAGAAGGTCGCTGTCGACCGTGGTACTGATACGGCTTCGAGCCATGGCATAAGTATGCCATGGACATGCCACGTGGAGAACTGGAGAACTGGAGAACTGGAGAACTGGAGCGCCGTAGTGGGGGTGTTGCAACCTGAGGGAGGGGGTTTGAGCTGGGTGCTCTCGACGCTGGTCAGCGCGTAAACCGCGATACGACCTCAATATGTGACGTGTTGGGGAACATGTCCACGGTCGTGGCGTGGTCGAAGGTGTACCCGGCTTCGGTGAGCAGGCGAGCGTCGCGTCCCAGGGACCCGGCATCGCAGCTGACCAACGCAACGACCGGGGCTTCGGTGCCCACCAGGACAGCGACCGCCTCCGCTCCGAGGCCGGATCGGGCGGGGTCAGCGATCACCACACTGGCCGGCTCGGGCTCCCAGGATTCGACCCGTGACTCAATCACCAGCGCCGACGGCACATTGATGCGGGCGTCGGCCACCGATGAGGATCCCGACTCCACCATGGTGAGTCGCCGATCCCCGGCCAGGAGTCCACCCAGCAACCCGACCCCGGCGTACAGGTCAACCATCGGCCCATCGGGGGCATCGTTGATGGCTTCGCCCACAGCCGCGACCAGCGCCTCGGCACCTTCGGGCGACGACTGGAAAAAGGACCGGGCCGAAATCTGCCAGGTGCGGTCGCCGACCATCTCGGTGATGGAGGTGGCCGCAACCGTATTGACCTGATCAATTCCCACGACGGTGACGTCCTTGGGAACCACAAACCGCCCAACCGACGGGGAGCCAATCACGAGCCGATCTTCGGTGCGTGCTCCGACCCGGATGGTGACCTCCTCCGCGCCATCGAAAACGCCCAGAGTGAGCAGATCCTCGGCCCGAGGATTGGTTGCCGGGCAGGCGTTGACCAGCACAGGCTTGTGGGACTTGCGTCGCCGATATCCGGCTCTACCGTTGGAGACCAGAGCGCGAATTGTCGTTCGGCCGTGGTGCTCCACATCGGGGCCAATACGAACATCGGGCTGCTCCAACCGTCCCAGCCGGGTCAGCACATCGGCCACCACCGTCGCTTTGTGCTTTCGGGCCGCGGATCGTGAAACATGTCGCCAATCGCATCCGCCGCAGCCGTCCGCCACGTGCGCACAGTCGGGAGGAATCCGGTCCGGTGATTCGGTGGTCAAGGTCAGAACCCGTCCCCGGGCGAACGTTTTCTTCTCGTGGATGATCTCCACCTGCGCGGTTTCGCCGGGCAGCAGTCCGGGTACGAAGACGACCTTGCCATCGTCGCGGCGCGCCACGCCTTCGCCCCCGGTGGCAATCCGGTCGACGGAGAGTTCCACCGTTTCGATGGAGCCGGAAGCGATCGGAGGGGTGTCCATGGCCGGACCCTATCGGCTGGCTAGGGTCGCGAAGGTGAGTGAGAAACGCGAGATTCAGATCGTCCCGTCAGTTCTGCCGGCCGACTACTCCAAACTGGGCGACGAGTGCATGGCGCTGGAAGAAGCCGGCGTGGACCGGATCCAGTTTGATGTCATGGACGGACAGTTTGTGCCCAACCTGACCTTCGGTCCGGACGTCATTGCGTCGCTGCGGGACAAGGTCAAGGTGCCCTTTGAAGCCCACCTCATGGTCAACACGCCCGACGTGATGAACCACCTGTACGTGGAGGCCGGTTGTGAGATGTTGATTGTCCACGCCGAGGCCTGCCCCCATCTGCATCGCACGTTGGCCAACATTCGAGAGCTTGGGGCCCAACCGGCGGTCGCATTGAACCCGCACACCCCCATCTCAACGGTCGAGAATGTTCTTGACCTTTTGGACATGGTCCTGATCATGACGGTCAATCCCGGCTTCGGCGGCCAGAAGTACATCGCCAGCATGGAGCCCAAGATTCAGGCGCTTCGGACCATGATCGATGCCAGTGGGCACAGCATCGATATTGAGGTGGACGGCGGCATCAGCCCGGCGACGATTGAGGGCGCGGCCGCCGCCGGCGCAAATTGGCTGGTCTCCGGAAGTGCGCTGTACCGGGACCCCGAAGGGCTGGGTCATGCGGTGAGTCAGCTGCGGGAACTGGCAACCGCCGCCGCTTGACGCCCGTGCATCTCCGCTTGAGTGTTCGACGGTTGGCGATCCAACGACTTGGCCTGCTGCTCCTGGTGGCCCTGGTGGCAGGATGCTCGTCGTCTCCGTCGCCGGAGATGGCGTTTTGTGATCGGCTGGCGCTGGCCACCGGACCCGAGGGCGCGGAGATTCTCTTCGATGTCGGGAGTCCTGAACGGATGAAGGCCACCACCGACGAACTGCGCGGGCTGCAGGAGTTGGCGCCGTCAGAGATCACTGCGACGATGGCGACGCTGGTGGACATCTTTGAGCTGGTTGCGGACACGCCCAGCGACGACGTGCCGGCCCTGCTCATTGAGCGGGAACAGACCCTTGCAATCGCCAGCGACGATCTGACGTCCTACGCATTGCGCGAGTGCAACCTGTTCCTTCAACGAGCGTCATAGCTGCGGTCATTGCCGGGTTGGTCGCAATTTGCTCCCATTCACTCAGAAGCTGAGTGTTGAGCCACTCAACGGTCACCGAAGCGAGGGACTGCCATTTGGGCTTCGCTCTCCAACTTGTGGCGTCGTTCGTCGGCACCAATCGACCGGAACAGGTCAGCAACGGTGGCGTGGTGGCCGTAGTCATCAGCAAACACTGACTCCCAGGGTGTGGTCTCCAGCTCCGGGTTGTCTTCGGCCCAGCTGAAGTACTCGTGCTCGGCGTGATCTTCGAAGTCGGCGTTGAGTCGATGGCTCCAGCCGGGGTGCAGGACATACAGCAGCCAGCTGACCTGATAGTACGTGAAGGCGATGAGCTGGGGGAGGAGTCGGTCACGAACCAGGGTGCGTTGGTGCCCGGTGGAGTGCAGCATCTCCTCCAGGATCAAGAGGTGCCATTGTTCATTGTCCTGCTGGTCGCGAACGGTGACCACCCGTTCATGAATCTCCCGGGCGAAGGTGGGAGTGTCCGATGTATGGGTGATGGCGACGTACGCCACGTTCTCCCACGCCTGGTAGGGAACCCGGGCCACGATCTCAAGCACCCGGTATTTGCGAACGCTGCCACCTTTGCCATAGAGCAGGTCCATGGCGGTGAACAGTGCCCGGGCCGCCAACGAGTAGCGGCGGCGAGGCCCCACGCCGCTTGAGACGGCGGGCGAAGAATTGGTGATGCTCATTGGCCGACTCCCGGTTGCGTTGCATCCAGTATGAATCGGTTTGGGGTAACAACCGCAGTGGCATCTGTCTCAGCTTCCGAGGAGCGGTAGCGAGGAGGAACAGTGCTTGCTGCGTGCTTAAACGCTTCCGAGGAGCGGTAGCGAGGAGGAACAGTGCTTGCTGCGTGCTCGAACGCTTCCGAGGAGCGGAAGCGAGGAGGAACAGTGCTTGCTGCGTGCTCGAACGCTTCCGAGGAGCGGAAGCGAGGAGGAACAGTGCTTGCTGCGTGCTCGAACGCTTCCGAGGAGCGGAAGCGAGGAGGAACAATATTTACTGCATCTCCGAGCGGCTGACGATGACCTGATCGATGAGGCCGTAGTCCTTGGCCTGCTCGGCAGTGAACCAGCGGTCGCGGTCGGAGTCTTCGGCGATTTGTTCGGGTGTCTGGCCGCTGTGTTGAGCGATGCGTTCGGCGAGCATTTTCTTCATGTAGTTGAGCTGCTCGACCTGGATTTTGATGTCAACGGCCTGGCCTTGAGCTCCGCCCGATGGCTGATGCATCATGATCGTGGCATGGGGAAGCGCGTAGCGCTTGCCGGGTGCACCGGCGGTCAGCAGGAACTGACCCATCGAGGCGCCAAGACCCATACAGATGGTCGCCACATCGGGCTTCACAAACTGCATCGTGTCGTAGATGGCCATGCCGGCGGTTACCGAACCGCCGGGGGAGTTGATGTAGAGCCAGATGTCCTTGTCCGCGTCCTGACCTTCGAGGTAGAGGAGCTGCGCCGAGAGGATGTTGGCGACCTTGTCGTTGACATCGCTGCCAAGAACGACAATACGCTCTTTCAGTAGCGAGTTGAAGATGTCGCTGGTGGGGTCGAACATGCCGCCGGGGCCCTCGCCGACAATCTGAGAAAAGTCCTGATTTGCCATGACAGCGGATGGTACCGGACCCCGTTGGGGTAACGGCTGTCCCGTGCCGAAATGCGTCCGCAAAATGCCGATGAAGCGAATTGGTCGCAACGTAGCCTTGCTCGATGTCTCTTCTCAAGCAGCAGTATCTGGCGCCGTGGGCGTACGTGACCACGTACCTGAACGCGGCAACGGTGGGGACCATTTTTGTCTTCCTTGAGGACTTGCAGAGCCGGTACGGGTTGAGCGACCTGCAGATTGGCGCGGTGGCGTCGGTGAGTTTTGTCTCCGCCCTCTTCACCCAACTGGCGCTGTCGCCGTTGGCGGACCGGGGTCATGTTCGTCCGTTGGCCTACCTCTCCGTTCTTGCGTCGGTGGTTGGGGTGGTGGGGTTTGCGCTTTCGCAAACCTTTGTGCTCCTGCTGGTGACCCGAGGGTTGTTGGGCGTTGGCATGGGGTTGTTCAGCATTGCCGCCCGCAAGGCAATCCTTGGTCTGAGCGTCGACGGCGGAGGCGCCAAGATCGGGACGCTGTATTCGTGCGGCGTCGGCGGGTTCATCTCCGGACCCGCTCTGGGCGCGGTTCTCGGTGCGATCTCGTTCGAAGCGCCGTTCATCCTGATTGGCGTCCTGGTCGCCTTCTTCGGAACGGGCGCCGCATGGGTGATAGGTCAGGCTGAGATTGCCGTCTCTCCGGTGCAGTATCGCGACGTTCCCGACCTTCTCCGTTCGCCACGGGTGCAATCAGCGCTGCTGATCCAGGCCATTGTCTTTGGGTTCATCGGCGTCTTTGATGCAACGCTGGACAAGTTTCTGACCGACATGGGTGCGACCACCCTGACCACTGCCCTTGTTCTCCTGACGATCGGCGCGCCGTTGCTTGTCCTCCCGCGCTTCGCTGGCAACGTGGCCGAGACCCGGGGCGCAGTGACGCTTGCTCTGCCATCGACGGCGATCGTGGTGGCGAACATCGCGCTGTACGGGATAGCGCCCTCAATTGTCATGGTGGCGTTGGTCGGGCTGGTTCACGGAATCTCCGAGTCGTTTGCCAACATGTCCGGCCAGATGATGATGCTGGAGGAGACCGGGACCGAACGGGCAGCAATTGGCAACGGGGTCATGGAGGTGGTGGGTCTCAGCCTGGCCGCGGTGGCTGCGGTCATTGGGCCGGTGGTCTACGGCGCGTATGGCGACGGTGTTCTCTTTGGCGGAACGGCGGTCTTCGGTTTGGTGCTCGGACTGGTGCTGACCAATCGGATTGCCGCGGTTCGACGCCATGACGCCACGCCGCTTTTGGACGATGGTCAACAGAGAAGGATTCACGGTGGGGGCGACCCGGCGATGAAGGGCGCTACTGGGAGCGGCCAGCGAACTTCTTCTCCATGTGTTCGATGATGGCACCTGCCACATCAACCCCGGTGTAGCCCTCAATTCCTTCGAGCCCGGGGGAGGAATTGACTTCCAGAAACAGTGGGCCGCGGTCGCCGCGAAGAAAGTCCACGCCCGCAATGTCGAGCCCCATGGCATTGGCGGCCCAAACCGACATTTCGGCTTCCTCCTCGGTTATCTCCACCGCTTCCGCGGTAGCGCCGCGATGCAGGTTGGCGCGGAACTCGCCGGGTCTGGCAACCCGCATCATGGAGGCGACCACCCGTCCGCCAACAACGAAGGCTCGGATGTCGCGGCCATCGGCCTCGGCCACGAAGTTCTGAACCAGCAGATGGCCTTCGAGCATGTGCAGGGCAGTAATGACCGACTCAGCGGCCTCGGCGGTCTCGGCCAGCACGACGCCGGCGCCGCGGGAACCTTCCACCAACTTGATGACCACCGGGGCGCCGCCAACGGCTTCCACCAGCCCCGCCACGCCTCGGCTTGAGTGGGTGAAGGCGGTGGTTGGCAGGTCCAGACCCGCCAAAGTCAGGAGTTGCAGCGCGTGGAGTTTGTCTCGTGACCGGGTGATGGCATCGCCGGTGTTGATGGTGACGGTGCCCGCGGCTTCGAAGTGCCGAACCACGGCGGCGCCGAAGAACGTTCGGCTGGCACCAATGCGAGGGATGACGGCATCAAAGCCGGCCAACTCTTGATCACGGAACGTCACCACGGGGACAAGTCCGTGCGTTTCCAGCCGGCACTGGAGGTAGTCGACAACCCGGGTCTGGTGATGACGTTCTTGTGCGGCCTCTTCCAGGCGACGGGTCGAGTAGAGCCCTCTGTCGCGGGACAGAATCAGTACCTGCACCCGGGTCCGTTCATGATTGCTCCGATCGTGACTGTGCCGTTTGGCCCGGAGTAAGTGTATGGCGATGCCGCTGCCGGCGAACCTGCTCCAAGGGGCGGATCGGCAGCCGATTTGAATATGTGAGCGCGGCGGGGCTCTTTGAGGACCGCACGGTGTCTGGGAGCGCTGCTTTGCGAATACGTGAACCGGTACCCTGACCTGATGTCACGTCTCATTGTTTCTGGAGGGGCCGGGTACATCGGCAGCCATACCTGCCGAGCTCTGGTAGCTGCCGGCCACGAAGTCATCGTGGTCGACGACCTCCGCGATGGCCACGCCGGGTTTGTGGAAGGCGAGCTGGTGCAGATCTCCACGGGCGATGCCCCCGCGATGGCTGACCTGCTGGGACGCTTGGGGACCGTGGATGGTGCGCTGCACTTTGCTGCGTCCATTTCGGTTGGGGAGTCGGTTGAAGATCCCCTGAAGTACTGGACCAACAACGTGGCCAACGCGGTCACCTTTGTGTCCGCCCTGTCGGCGGCCGGTGTCCGACCGTTCGTGTTCAGCTCCACGGCGGCGGTCTATGGCATTCCCGAGGAACAGCCCATCAGCGAGAGCTCGCCAATCAATCCCATGAGTCCCTATGGCGCATCCAAAGCGGCCGTCGAGCGCATGCTGATGGACGCCCGGGCTGCGGGCGTGCTTCGGCCCATCATGCTGCGTTACTTCAACGCCTGCGGTGCACACATTGATGGCGGTATTGGTGAGGACCACCATCCTGAGACGCACCTGATCCCCTTGGCGATCGCCGCCGCAGCCGGGAAGCGTGATGCGCTCAAGTTGTTTGGCACCGACTACCCAACGCCTGACGGGACCAACGTGCGGGACTACATCCATGTGATGGACCTGGCCTCGGCTCACGTCCTGGCGGTGGAAGCGCTCATCGGCGGTCACGACGGGGGCGCCTACAACATTGGTACCGGCACCGGCCGGTCCAACCGAGAAGTGCTCGAAGCGGTTGGTCGAATCGTGGGAACGCCGGTCCCGTACGAGGATGCGCCCCGCCGCGCCGGAGACCCCGATGTGCTGGTGGCGGACTCCACCCAATTCCAGTCCGAATTCGGTTGGACCCCAAGCAACAGCGATCTGGACACCATTGTGCAGACGGCGTGGGACTGGCACCAGTCCACGTACTGAGTACCTGCGCCGCACCTACGCCGGCGTGGCGGGCTCCTCTCGGATTTCGAGAATGCCGCGTTCCACCAGGTCGGCAATCTCTGCCGCGGAGTATCCCAGAGCCAGGGCGATCTCTTCGGTGTCTCCGCAGAGCGCGGGCGCAGGACCAATGTTGACGTCGGGGAAGTCTGTTCCCACGATCGCCGGGCCGTCGAAGGCCAACTCGCCAATCCCGGGCTGGTCGACCATCCGGATGAAGTTGGTGGCCCTCAGGTGCGGGTCAGAAAGATGGTCGAACGCATTGAGCATGGGTGCTGCGGCAACACCCGCGGCCTGGCACGCGTCGGTCACCTGCTGCGGTGACCGGGCCAATGTCCACCCAAAGAGGGCGTGGCTCAATTCACCCTGATGAGCTCGGCGGCCGTCGGCGGTGGCAAGCCGTTCGTCGACTGCCCATTCCGGCGATCCCATGGCGGTGACCAGGGCGTTCCACTCCTTGTCGGAGCGCACGCAGATGACGGCCCACTCGTCCTCGCCGGCGCACGGAAACACGCCCCACGGCACGCCACGTGTTGAATCGTTGCCCGATGGGCGAACTGAGCCGGACTCGATGCTTTCGGCCAGAAAGTAGTCACCCATGGTGGCCATCAGGGTCTCGACCTGCGCCATCTCCGCGTGGAGTCCCACGCCGGTGCGGTCCCGATCCCACACGCCCACCAGCGCGGCGATGGCGGCGATTCGACCGGCCATCTGGTCAGGATGAATATGGGTTGAGCCGGGGGGCGGCGAGCCATCATCAAAGTTCCAGAGCCACGACAGCCCGGAGATGGCCTGGATGGTGGGCCCATAACCAATCCAATCGCTGTTTGTTCCGTGCGAGCCCATCAGCTGGCTGGACGCCATGGTCAGTTTGGGATTGATCGCGTGCACCGTGGCGAAGTCGATGCCCAGCTTCTCCATGACGCCCTTGGAGTTGTTTTCTACGGCGATGTCGGCTTTGGCCAACAGTCGATGCAGGACCTGTCGGCCTTCGTCGGTTGCCGCGTTGACCCCCAGACTCCGCTTGGACCGGCTGGCGGTGGCGAAGGACGGCGTGATGTCGCCGCCCATGATCACCCGGATGAAGTCCGGCTTGGACCGGGACTCGACCTTGATGACGTCTGCGCCGTACTCGGCCAACATGCGCGACGCTTCAACGCCCACGCCGCCGTGGCCGAAGTCCACCACGTTGAGGCCCGCAAGCGGCAGGTCGTCATCGGCCTCACCGGCGGGGAGCGAGATTGCGGACACCGGTTGCCCGAGAACCTCGGCATTGTGCTCGCCCAAACGCGGAGCAGTCATGCGCACTCCGGCCCGACGACCGTTCAACTCCATCAAACCGTTGATCACGCGCCCCGTCGCCGAGCCAACCGCCATGTCGGTAAAGGTTCCCCGAGACGCCAGATGTTCGCTGACCAGAACGTCGGAGGTCGTGAGCATCGGCGCAACGACCACCCCGCGTTCCTGACCCTCCTTGCAGGTAGGCACCATCTCCCGATTGGCAAAGAAGTCGGTCCAGGCGAGGTTGAGGACGTCGGCATTCATATAACGGGTGACGATTTCGCGCCATGACGGGTCGGAGAACTCCTCGGGTTCGCCCATCCATTCATAGAGGGCATCCCACTGTTTGGCCGACAGAACCACCAGTCGAACGGTCCCGTCGGCGGTGGCGAATGCCGGGTACAACATTCCCGCGCCCTGCCGCTTCTGGTTGATGCGGTTGCCGTTGTTGAGACCATGCTGCATGTTGGGCAGTTGCCATGAGTCGCACTGGGTCAGCGCGGCGAAGGCGGAGACGTCAAGGTGTTGCCCGCGTCCGGAGCGACGGCGCTTGAGCAGGGCGCACATGATGGCCCAGCAGCCGTAGATGCCGGCCAGGTCCCAGGCAAGTGGGCCGGGGATGAGCAGCGGGGGTCGGTCAGGGCTGCCCGACAACGTGAGCCAGCCCGAGAGGGCAAACAACGTCTCGGGCGTTGCCTCGTGGTCTGCGTAGGGTCCGACCTGGCCGAAGTCGGTGATCGAGCACACGATGAGGTGCGGCCAGCGTTCGGCTGTGGTCCTGGGGTCAAGTCCGAGGGCGGTCAGCGCTGCGGGTTTGCCCGATTCGATCACCACATCCACGCCGGGGAGGAGCCGGTGCAACTCCGCCAGCCCGTCCGCCGTTTCCAGGTCCAGCGTGATGCCGCGCTTGTTGTGGTTCCGCCACGCAAACCAGGTGCTGTCGCCGCCGGGGGTGAGAGGAGCCATGGAACGGCTGGGTGCGCCATGGGTTGGTTCTACCCGTACGACGTCAGCCCCAAAGTCACCCAGGATTCGTCCGCCCAACTCGCCGTTCAGCTGGGTCAAATCGAGGATGCGAAGTCCGGTCAGCGGCAGTGTCGGGTCGGTCGAACTCATGGCGCTATTACAGCAGAGGCGGTCTCAGTTCTGCGCAACAACCAATCGGTAGCCGGCGTCGGCCTCTGCATCGCCAAGGATGTGGCCGTAGCGGCGATGCCACTCACCCGACTTCAGGTCAGCCGCCAGGCGTTCGGTCCCGGAGCGTCGAGCGTCGTCAGCCATCAGCGCAAAAAAGGAGATGGACTGCTGGACCAATGGATCAAGGTAGCGCTCGGGACGACGCCAATACGCGGCGGCCACGCCGTCGCAGCAGTCGTGGGGGACCATCATGATGGAGATCTCGACGTTGTCCAGGCTGGTCGCAATCAGCTCCGGTGACGGCGCGTTGGCCTCGACCGGTTCATTCACGCCCGCTCGGAAGTAGTCGACCAACCAGAACCCGTGCGCCCGAAGGGGTTCGAAGGCCATGATCACCTGCCGGTCGGCCACGCGCCGCATCTCGTGGAGTCCCTGGCGGTAGTCGGTCCAGTGATGGACGGTCAGTATCGCAAGCGCAACATCAAAGGAGTTGTCAGGAAAGGGCATCTGCTCGGCGACGCCGCGAACGGCGGGGTTGGGGTTGAGGCGCTGACCCAACATTGTCACCGAAGGTTCCAAGGCCACCGCCCCACCGCCCACCGGCTCATAGTTGCCGGTTCCCGCACCGACGTTGAGCACCGAGGTGGTTGCGCCGATGGCGGCGTTGATCTGCGCGTGCCAGGTGGGTTCGGGAACCCGTTGTTCGGCGTAGCCCGCACCAATGAAGTTATAGCTATCCCGCCGAGACATCAGCCCGTAGGTATAGCGCTTCGTCAAAGGGAATCCGACAACCCGGCAGGGGAATGGGCCAGATCGGTTACGTCCGGCCGGTTGCGCAATGAGCGTCGAGGGAGCTTGTCAGGTCCCCGATGAGGTCAACGCTGTCTTCCAAACCCACCGATAGGCGGAGCGTGGTGTCGGTGATACCCAGCCGGGCCCGTTCGGCGAGGTCCAATCGGCGGTGGGTGGTGGTAGCGGGATGCGTGATCAGGGTCTTGCTGTCACCGAGATTGTTGGATATGTCAATCAATCGCAGTCGGTCCATGAATCCGAAGCAATCCGTCTTGGTGCCCCGCAGAGTCATGGCCACCACCGTGCCGCCGGCCGACATTTGCCGGACCGCCAGTTCGTGCTGCGGGTGAGAGGCCAGCGTTGGATAGCGGACCGACTCGACGGCTTGGTGTTCGGACAACTCGCCAGCGATCTGCTTGGCGCTGGTGCTCATGGCATGGACGCGGAGCCGAATGGTCTCCAGGCCTTTGAGCAGCACCCAGGCATTGAACGGGCTGAGGCTCGGCCCGGTGTGACGGACGAAGGGCTGCAGCTTCTCGCCGAAGAACGCTTTGCTTGACAGGACCGCGCCACCAAGAACTCGTCCCTGGCCGTCGATGTGTTTGGTGGCGGAGTAGACCACGATGTCCGCGCCGAAGGTGAGCGGTTTTTGAAGCACCGGCGAGGCGAAAACATTGTCCACCACAACAACCGCACCCGCCGCATGGGCCAACTCGCAGACCGCCGCCAGGTCAACGAGTTCGAGCCCCGGGTTGGATGGAGTCTCCAGAAAGACGACGTCGGTCGGTTGGCTCAGGGCTTGTTCCCACTCGGAAAGGGAGGTGCCATCAACAGTCACCGATTCCACGCCCTGGCGGGGGAGGATCTCGTTCACAATCACATGGCAGGACCCGAACAGGGCGCGCGACGACACGATGCGGTCGCCGGCCGAGAGTTGGCAGGCCAGCGCCGCGTAAATGGCGGCCATGCCGCTGGCGGTGGCGAAACAATGCTCCGCGCCTTCGAGGAGTCGGAGGCGCTCTTCAAACATGGACACGGTCGGGTTCCCGTACCGGCCGTAGATGTAGTGGTCGGACTCGCCGGCAAACGCTGCTTCGGCGGCCGCCGCCGAGGGGTAGACGAACCCCGAGGTGGGGTAGATGGCTTCTGCGGTCTCGTCAAAGTGGGAGCGGCTCAGGCCGCCGCGAATCAGTCGGGTCTGTTCGCCAACCGATTCCCAGAATTCGTTTGGTTCAAACATCGGAGGTCCAGGTCATAGCGAGGCGGCGCCGTCAGCCCTGGGTCCAGGGATTGGCCGACTTCCAACCGCCGTCGCGGTGGCTTTGGGCATTGAGGTCGCCTTCGAAGCCGGCAACCACGTTGATGGCGTTGGTCCATCCGGCTTCGCTCATCTGAGCGGCGGCCGCTGCGGAGCGGGCGCCCGATCGGCAGATGAGAAGGGTGGGCGCGTCCTTGTCGGGAGCGGCGGAACTCACCTCGTCAAGAAACGATGGGTTCCGGCCGCCGGGGAACTGATTGAGTTCCACAAGGTGGACCGACTTGTCGATACTCGAAAGGTCAGGTGTCCCAACGAAGTTCCATTCGGCCGCGGTGCGGACGTCGACCAGTACCGAATCGGGGTCAGAGGTCAACAACTCCCATGCGTCGGCAAGGTTGATTTCTTTGGGTTGGTTCTCTGTCATGGTGTCTGTGTATCGGAGGCGGTCACGTTGCACACTCTGATTCGCCGACCTCGGCCGCATAGGGGTCCACTTCGTCGAAGTCCACATAGAAGCTGGGATCCTCATCCGGGCTGGGGAAGTCCTTGAACTCGGCCAGTCCCTTTCCAACTTCGGCTGCTCCGCCAACCCGGTCCAACCATTGGCGGAACGTTTCGCCCGCGTCGCGTTCGTCCACAAATCGCTGCACCACCGCCACCGCGGCCCTGGGCGCAGTTCGCGCGGGCAGCCGCAGGGCTTTGTCGCCGAAGTGGATCTGATCCCGACCCACCCAACCGCCCAGCAACATCTGGTAGCCGGGGGCGGATCGGCCATGCGCCCGGCGTTCTGCGCCGAAGAAGCCAATGTCGGCAATGTGATGCTGGCCGCAGGAGTTGGTGCAGCCGGAGATGTTGATGCGCAATCCACCCACCTCAGCAAGGCCGGCCAGCTCCAGCTCTTCGCTGATGGCACTGGCGAGACCTCGGGATTGGGTGACGGCCAGATTGCAGGTGTCGGCGCCCGGGCACGAGACCACGTCCCGAAGCAGCTCGGCGCCGGGCAGATGCATACCCAGTGGTTCGAGCCGGGCATACAAAGCGGGGAGTTGCTCATCGGTCAGTCCACGAAGGATGAAGTTCTGCCGATTGGTGCAGCGGATATCGGCGCCGAAGTCACGGCCGATCTGGGCGATGCCGCGGAACTGATCACCGGTGATGTCGCCAAGGCGGCACCAGGCATAGGCCGAAACCGTGCCGTTGGCCACCCCACGAACAACGTTGGCGGCTTCCCACCGGTCATAGGGCGTGCGCGCGCCAAACGCGATGCTGGTTTCGAGACCGGTGGTGATGCCCTGACCGACCGGGGTGGGATCGGTCCCAGCACCCTGGCCCGCAGGTGCATCGCCGCGCTCGCGGACGATACGGGGAATGCCGCCGGGCCAGTTGGCCGACGCCGGAAGAAGGTGGCGGGCCGCAAGGATCTTGCGCTGCACTTCTTCCCATCCGGTGTTCTCCACCACCCACTTCATGCGCGCCCGGAGTTTGTTGTCCCGGTTCCCTTCCTGGTCAAAGACCCGGGCAATCGCCTCCAGGGTGGGGATGAGTTCTTCCTTGGTCGTGAAGTCTTCCAGTGCCATGGCAGGAAAGGGGTTGGCCCCCAGTCCGCCACCGACGAACACCCGAAATCCGGTCTCGATCTCACCGCGGTCGGTTACCCGTGACGCGGCGATCACGCCCGCATCGTTGAACATGGCCTGACCGCAGTCGGTCTCGCACCCGGAGAAGTTGATCTTGAACTTTCGCGGGAGGCGCTGCATGACCGGGTGCCGGAGGAAGTACTCGTCGACGGCTTCGGCCCATGCGCTGATGTCGAGGACTTCATACGGGCACGCGCCCGCCAGATGGCAGCCCTGCACGTTGCGGTTGGTGTCTCCGCACGCCTCACGCGTGGTGAGTCCCACTGAGCCCAGGTGGCGCATCACTTCGGGAATCTGGGTCAGCTCAATGAAGTGGAACTGGAGATTCTGGCGAGTCGTGATGTGGCCCCAGCCGCGGCTGTAGGTTTCGCCAATCCAGGCCAGCTTGTCCAGTTGATCCGGGGTGATCCGGCCGTACGGCATCCGCACCCGAATCATCTGGTTGGTGCCACCTTGACGCTGTCCATAGACGCCGTTGTGGAGACGGAAGACTCGGAACACATCCTCGGGCATTTCGCCGCTCAGATATCGGCCCAGCATGAAATCAAACTTCTCGATGTCGGTCCGTTGTTCCGGGTCCGGGACCCGATCCATGGGGATGTCGTTGGGGGCGCCGGCGAAAATGAGCGGTTCGGAAGTCAGAGTCATGCGGCGCTTCCTGTGAGCTGGGGGGTGAGTGATCCGGCGAGTTTGGAGACGTCGAGTGCGGCCACGGCGCCAATGACGATGACCGACGGGTTTGTCACCGGGGTGCCACCGAGCTGATCAAGGGTCATCCGCTCAACCTGCTGGCTGGGATTGGTGGCGTTGGTGATGATGGCCACCGGGGTGGTTGGTGCCATGCCTGCGGTGAGTAGTCGAACCCGGATGCGGGCCGCCCGGGCGGCGCCCATGAGGACCACCAGAGTTGTCCCGAGCGTGGCCAGCGCATCCCAGTTGAGGGGACTGTCGGTCATCGGGTCCTGATGGGCGGTGACCACCGTGAACCCGCTCGATGCTGATCGGTGGGTGACCGGGATTCCGGCCGCGGCCGGACCCGCAACCGCCGAGCTGATACCGGGCACAACCTCAACAGCAATGCCTGCGGCTGCCAGGGCTTCGGCCTCCTCGCCGCCGCGGCCAAAGACGAACGGATCGCCGCCTTTGAGCCGCACAACGGTGTGGTGGGCCTGTCCGCATTCGATCAGGATCTGGTTGATTTGGCCCTGACTGGTGCGTCGGCCGTTGGGGTCTTTGCCAACGTCCACCTGCGTGGCCCAGGGCGCAATGAGGTCCATGATCGCGGGGGAGACCAGACGGTCATGGACCACCACATCCGCATCGCCCAGCAGGCGTGCAGCCCGCAGGGTGAGGAGATCGGGGTCGCCGGGCCCAGCACCAATCAAATGAACCGTCATGCGGAGATTCCAATCGCTCAGGGGTGATTCTCGCTAATTCTGATCGAATTAGTCAGGATTAGGTCGAGACTCTATTCAGGTCCACCAGACAATTGCAATCATTTGTTCGAGAAATATGACCTCTTCAGTCAAGTTTTGAGAAAAGGTGTTCGGGCGCGGGGATTACGCTGCGCCCATGAGCCTGCAGTACAAGCCCTTTGATTGCGACAATCACTACTACGAAGGTCGGGATGCGTTCACCCGCCACGTGCCGAAGGAGTGGCAGCGGCGTTGTGTTGAGTGGGCCGAAATCAACGGACATCAGCACCATGTGGTTGGTGGCCGGGTCAGTCACGCGGTCAAGAATCCAACGTGGGATCCCATCGCCAAACCCGGCGCGCTCCGAGACTGGTTCCGGGGCAATCCCGGCGGCGGCAATCCAATGAAGATGCTCGCTGAACGCGAGCCGCTGCCGCCGGAATACATCGACCGCGACGCTCGGGTCGAGGTCCTTGACGCGCAGGGACTCGAATCGATTTGGCTGTTTCCGACGCTCGGAGTGTTGTACGAAGAGTTGCTGAAGAACGACGGCGAAGCGGTGCAGGTTTTGTTCCGGGCCTTCAATCGGTGGCTCCAGCAGGACTGGGGCTGCAACCACATGGACCGCATCTACGCCGCCCCCTACATCTCGCTGGCGGACGTGGACTTCGCGGTCGAGGAACTGGAGTGGGCGCTGACCAACGATGCCCGAGTCGTGGTGATGCGGCCGGCCGCCGTGTTCACCGCTGATGGTCCGTTCTCGCCCTCGGACCCACGTTTTGACCCGTTCTGGGCTCGGGTGAACGAGGCCGGCATCACGGTGGTCATCCATGCCGCCGACAGCGGGTACACGAGTCATGGCTACGCCGAAGATGGATTCACCGGCCAGTTTGGTGGCACCTACAAAGGACCTTCGATCAAAGCGTTCAACATTGAACGGGCGGCCTATGACTGGTTGATCACCGTCATGTTCCAAAAGCTGTTTGAACGCTTTCCCAATGTGCGGATCGCCTCGGTGGAGAACGGTTCGGGGTTCCTGGGTGACATGTTCAAGAAGCTCGATGTGCAGGCGCGCCGCACTCCCGGGTGGTTCCAGGAACATCCGGGTGAGCTGTTCAAGCGCAACGTTTGGATCAATCCGTTCTGGGAAGACGACGTGGCCGAGGTCGTGGACTTCATGGGTGCCGACCGCGTGATCTTCGGCTCGGATTGGCCCCACATTGAAGGCATGCCCCAGCCGTTGGACTATCTTGCCGATGTCCAGAACTTTGATGCCGCCGATCAGCGGCTGATCATGAGAGAAAACACGGTGAAGCTCAACGAGCGTCAACCGGCCGGAGGAAACTGATGAGTTTGGTTCTCATAGACATCGATGCCGAAACCGGTGTCGCCACGGTGACCCTCAACGATCCGGATCGGCGAAACGTCTTCACCAATGAGATGAACGAAGCGCTGATCCCGGTGGTCGCCGAGCTCGAAGCCGATGATCGCGTTGGGGCGATGGTGATCACCGGCGCCGGCCCCCACTTCTCCGCCGGCGGCCACCTTGATGATCTGCTCGGGGCCAGCAGCAACGAGGAGATGCACGCCATCTACTCCGGCTTCCTGGCCGTGGCGCATTCGTCGCTGGCCACCGTTGCCGCGGTGAACGGTGCAGCCGTTGGTGCGGGCATGAACTGTGCGCTCGCCTGCGACCTGATCATCGCCGGGGAGAAGAGCCGATTTGATTCCCGCTTTCTTCAGATTGCGATCCACCCGGGCGGTGGGCACACCTGGCGGCTGCGCAACAAGACCGATATTCAGACCGCCAAGGCCATGGTGTTGTTCAGCGAAGTCCTGTTTGGCCCGCAGGCCAAAGACGTGGGCTTGGCGTGGGATTGCGTGGCCGATGATCAGATTCTGGCTCGAGCGCAGGAACTGGCCGCCAAAGCCGCAGCCGCTCCCAAAGAGCTGGTGGCGCGCACCAAGGCATCGCTCAACGCCAGCTTTGCCATTACCGAGTCCCAGGCGTCGGTGGACCTTGAGGTCGACCCGCAGGTGTGGTCCATGGCTCAACCGGAGTTCAAAGATCTGGTTGCTCGTCTGAAGGCGAATATCGCAGCCAGGAAATAGAGCGACGGACTTGCGCCGTCAGGCCCGGCCGAACGACTGAACAATCCCGCGGTAGCCGGCCTTCGACGCCGCCGCCAGGAACACTGCGGTCACTGCGACCATCGAGACGACCCACGGCACGCCAAGCCACACCAGCCCAAGACCGGTGGCGGCAGCAAACACACTCACGACCGCAACTCGGCCCAGAAGAAAATCTGGCCGCGATTTGAGGTCGGACAGGCGACCGGTCGTGGCGAGCAGCAGCGCGGCCAGCACGAACTCGGTGACGACAGTGGCGACCGCTGCGCCAACAAACCCGTACTGCGGAATCAACAGGAGGTTTGCACCGACGTTGAGCAGGAGAGCCAGGCCGGCGGCAATCGGATAGGCGACCAGGCGTCCGGCGGCGACCAGAGTGGTGAAGGCAAGAGCAGCCGGGAACGCACCTGCCTGTGCGAGCATGAGCAGCCGTCCGGCAAGAGCGGCGTCGACGTAGGTATCAGTGAAAAACAGGCCAATGACGTCGGGCGCAAACAATCCCATCTGGACGACGGCGAAACCGGCGGAAATCATCAGTACTCGCCCGGAGTTGGTAAAGATACGCCCGAACGCCGAGCGGTCTGACGACCACGCTTTGACCATGGGCGCCAGCAGGGCCGCCGACATCGCCATGGGCAGCGCATGGGCAAGATCAGCAAACTTGTACGCGACGCCATAGTTGCCAACATCCTCCAGCGTTCCCAGCTTTGAGAGCATGATCACGTCGATGCGCCAGATCGCTGTCTGAAGAATGATGCCCACCGACAACGGAAGCGCTTCGCGCAACATCCGGCCCAGCAGTTTGGTGTCCAGTTTCCATATCACCGGGAGCAGAGCCGAACCGCGCCATGCCCGCCAGGGGAGAAGAACCGCATCTCGCACCACCGCAGCGGCGACGAACCAGAGCAGCGCCCCGCCGCGAAGGCTTATCGCCACGATCAGCGCCACTTGGCCCAGCTGAGCCACCACGCTGCTGAACGCCACGTGGCCCAGCCGTTCCTGGGCTTGAAACGCGATGTTCCAGGCGCCAACGATCGTGCCGAAGATGAGAACGGCACCACCGATGACGGTCGCGCGGACGATCTGGGTGTCGTACCCACTGAGTTGCACAAAGGCAATGACGAGTCCGTAGCCAATCACGCCCAAACCCGTCCGGAGCAGCAGATAGTTGCCGGCCGCGACGGAACGGCCGGGCTGATCAGGGAGGACCTCACCCAGCGCGATGCGGCCAACTCCCAGGTCGGTCAAGACCGACGCAAGGGCCAGAAGCGAGAAGACAAAGCTGAATCGCCCCCAGTCATCGACGTCAAGCGACCTGACGATGACGGTCGTTCCCGCCCAACTGAGTATCGCAATGGCGATGCGTGAAATCAGCAGCGCGGTCGTGTTTGACAAGGGCGACTTTGCAACCGTCGGAGCGGAAGCGGATCCGGTGCCCGCCCGACCAATCACGCCCCGGTGATTCGCTGCGCCTGCGATGGAAGGCGGGACCTCGCCTGGTGAAACGCGTCGATGCCCAGCGCAGTCGCCCGGCCTCGGGTGCGTTGGCCGGCGCGTCCGCCGGTGATTGCGACTGCGTCGTACCAGTCGGTGGCCCACCGCCGTTTGTAGGAGTCAAAGCCCAAGCCGAGGTCAAATGTGTCGACACCTCGCTCATGGGCATCGATCAGGTTGTGGCGCATCAGTAGGTGGCCGGGGGAGAAATCTCGTCCTGCTGGGCCATGCCGCCGAATAAACCCATAGGCGGTTCCGTTGACGACAATACTGAGGTCGAAAGCAATCGGCTGGCCATCCACCCGCAGAATCGAAATCAAGGTGTGCTTCGAACCCAGGCTCTGCTCGATGGAAGCAAGCGTCATGGGCCGCAGATCACCTCGAAGCATGTGCATCTTCGGCTGGTGTTGCTCGGCCAGATCAAACAGCGTGTCGATCTCGGGCAACACCCGGCGGAAGTGGTCGTTTGTCTCCACGGTCTCGAACTCGAAGCGGTGGCCGCCGGCCTCCAGGTCTCTTTCGGCGGTGCTCAGCGTCTGGCGCAGGCTGCGGCGGGAGGTACCTGCAAGAATCGTGGCGATATCGTCCACCTTCACCACCGGCACGGTTGATCGCAGTTCCAGGAACGGGTCCCACGCCGTGGAATGCCGGAGCGCGTGCAGGCCGGCGTCGCCCACCCGGTACTCGGTCAGCTGGAGCGCCACCCGCGGACTGCAGGCTTCGGCGAGTGCGTCCCATACCGCGGTCGCCACCTTGGCCTGATCTGTTGCCGGGTCAACCAGCATCTGCCCGACAACACCAAGCCCGTGTCCCAGCCAGCGCAGCACACTGGCCACACCGTTTCGTCCGACTTTGTAGTTGCGCTCGTGGACCGGCATGAGCCCCACCAGTTGGTGCTTGCGTCGAACCGTAACGACCCGGAGCTCGCCGCGGCCCATGTTGTTCCACCATGGAATCGCAAATGATGGGAGACTGAACTGCGACGCTCCGGAAACCGAAGCGAGTGCTGTCCATTCGTCGGAGATGTCCGTCAGCCCCCCGACATCTTCGACAACATCAATTTCCAATGCTGACTTGCTGCGACCCATCGGTGTTCCGCAGGGCGCGAATCGGCATTGCGCTCCCCTTGGAAGTTCCTTTCATCTGGACAGAGTATCGTCGGCGGGCGCGGAGACCTTTGGTCCCAATGTTCCCAGAACAGGGATTGCGACCTATCTGTTGCATGGGTCGCAGGCCTTAGGGGTCGGTCATCGTCGTGGGCTGGACCATCGCGGCGAAATGGCAGTGAGGGGACGGCTCTCCGGCGCGTATGAGCACAGCGCAACAGAAGCGGGAGTGCTACACGCGGTAGAGCATGGCGCCCCAGTGCGCACCCGCACCGAAACTGGTGAAGGCGAGCAACTGGCCGTCAATGATCCGCCCAGCAGTGGCCAGATCGTGGAACAGGATGGGCAGTGTGCCCGCGGTCGTATTGCCATGCATGGCGATGTTGCTCGGCACCACCTCCCTGGAGACGCCGAGTTCTTTGCGCATGGCCTGGGTGATGCGGTCGTTGGCCTGGTGACTGATCACCAAATCCAGGTCGTCAACGGTCTTGCCCGCCTCGGCGAGCACGGCTCGGACCGCTTCGGGCATAAGACGCACCGCATTCTTGAACAAGCCTGCGCCGTTCATCTGCGGAACGTGGAGCGCCGCTTCCAGATGGGCGGTCTCCAGCCACGGCCGGCTCGTGTGGCCGGCTCCGGGTACGTGGATCAGATCAAACATGGACCCATCGGTATGCAGCGTCCGCTCACCGAAACCACCGGGTTCATTTGATGCGCCAAGCACCATGGCGCCCGCTCCATCGCCGAAGAGAACTCCCCACGCCCGGACGGCGGTGGCGGCGGCCCAATCTTCGGGAGTCGGTTCCTGATCGGCGCCATTCAGTATGTCCCAAGACGCACCGAAGGGCAGATAGCCGCCGTGGACTTCGGCTCCAACAACCAATGCGGTGCGGGCCCGGCCGCTGCTCAACATGGCGTCCGCCAGGTCAAGCCCATAGAGAAATCCTGAACACTGATGGCGGATATCAAAGGCCGCAATCTTGTTGGCCCCGAGTTTGTCCTGGACCAACGGGGCGATGCCCGGTGCATAGAAGTCGGGGGTCATGGTGGCGGTCACCAGCAGGTCAATGTCGCGAATATCAACGCGGGCATTCTCGAGCGCCGCGTTGGCGGCCTCCACCGCCAGGTCCGAAGCACCGATTCCGTCCTCAGAAACAAAGCGTCGCTGGCGGACACCTGAGCGACTGGTGATCCACTCGTCGCTGGTATCCATGATTCGGGCAAGGTCATCGTTGGTTACAACCAGCGCTGGTTCGGCAATCCCGGAGCCGATGATTTTCGTTCCCATGGCCGCTGATGGTAGATCAGGCGCGGCGGGCCGCCATTGTCTCAGCAGCATCTTCATCGTGGATCGTCAACGCGGAGATTGCGGCAAAGAAGGGGGCGGTTACCGGTGCCGGGGTTGCGGGACTACTCCGGCGGAGGACTTGGTCAGCTCAGCTGGCGTCTCGGCGAAGGTGAGCAAGGAAGTCGGTAGCCAGAGGCGGCGGTGTGGACCGCCGGGGCCAGATGGCGCGAAGCGTTCGGCTGACGTCCAGTCCCGGAACGTTGACCGCAACCAGGCTCCCGGCGTCAAGGTCGGCGGCCACGGCCAGGGTGCTCATGACTGCGGGGTGGAGTCCGGCCAGTACTGCGGCGCGCACGGCGGCGGTTGAACCGATCTCCAAGGCGGCAATTGGTTCGTCCAAGCCCAGCGACCGGGCCGTGGACTCGAACGCCTCCCGGGTACCGGACCCTTGCTCGCGCACGATCAGGGGGGTACTCAACAGGGCTTCGAGTGGAACCGTTGCCCGCTTGGCCCATCGATGGCCACGGCCGACCACCGGGACCAGACGGTCGGTGGCGATCACCTGGCTGGACATTGACGCTGGTTCTTCAGGCGATTCAATGAACCCAAGATCCACCAGGCCGTGTTCGAGTTTGTCGACCACCTCGGTGGAGTTGGCCACGTCGAGCTCCACCGAGTCCTCGGGTCGGTTCCGAAGGAACCCTTCGAGCACGGCGGGCAGCAGGTACTCCGCAATTGTGTAGCTGGACGAAATTCGAAGGCGGCCGGACCGGCGCGCCTTCAGCGCTTTGACGCCCGCGGTCAATGAGTCGGCGGCGCTGAGCACGGTCTCGGCCCATCCAGCCACCAGGCTGCCGGCGGGGGTCGGGACCGAGCCGGTCGGTGAGCGCTCGAGCAGCTTCATGCCCAGCCGTTGCTCCAGGGACCGAATTTTCGCGCTGGCCGACGGTTGGGCGATCTGATGCTCGGCGGCGGCTTTGGAGACGCTGCCAAGCTGCACCACACTCACAAACAAGTCGAGGCTGGACAGTTCCGGGGTCAGGGGGTCGCGCGGCATTATGACGGATTCGGCATTATGAGAAATCCTGCATATCAGCCTCCCGTATGGGTACCCATAGTCCAAGACTATAGCGGTAGAGGGAATTGGGGGGTTACGTCGAACCCGGTTGACCACAAGTATTCACATGGAAGACGACTGAATTTTTTCTGGGGGTGTCGATCATGAGTCGACTCGGTTTCCTGCTCGACAGTGACAGCTGCATTGGCTGTCACGCCTGCACCGTGGCGTGCAAGAGTGAGCACGACGTGCCGCTTGGTGTCAATCGCACGTGGGTCAAGTACATCGAGTCCGGCTCGTTCCCCAATGTCAGCCGGCACTTCTCGGTGATGCGATGCAACCACTGCGACGACGCACCATGCATGGACATCTGCCCCACCACTGCGCTGTTTCGGGCCGACAACGGCGTGGTTGACTTCGACGACGGCAATTGCATTGGCTGCAAGGCGTGCATGAACGCCTGTCCCTATGACGCCATCTACATCAATCCCGAAACCAACACCGCCAACAAGTGCAACTTCTGCAATCACCGGGTGGAGGTTGGGCTGGAACCAAGCTGTGTGATTGTCTGCCCCACCGAAGCCATCAAAATCGGTGACCTCGACGACCCCACCAGCGAGATCAGTCGCATCATCGCCCGTGATGACGTGGCGGTTCGAGCCCCGGAGCAGAACACCAAGCCCAAGGTCTTCTATCGGGGTGCGGATCAGGCCAGCCTCGATCCCACCCGTACCGCCATTGCCAATGACGGCATGATCTGGGCGGACACGCTTCGAGACAGGACCGCGGGCCCCACCCATCCATCGGTGTCGGTCACGCTGGGTCGCAAGCCCGAATCCGAAAACGGCGTTGTCGCACGAACCGCTTACACCACCAGCCATATCATGGCGTGGAAAGAAAAGGTCTCCGGCTACCTGGTCACCAAGGCAATAGCGGCCGGCGTGATGCTGGTTGCGGCACTGATGACGCTGCTGGGTCACGCTGAACACCAGGCCGCAGTCGGCGTGGTGCCACCAATGATTGCCGGCGTCTTCCTCGCCATCACCGGTGTCCTGCTCATCACCGACCTGAAGCAGCCCACCCGCTTTCACTACCTGCTCACCCGAGGCAACAGGACGTCCTGGTTGGTGAAAGGGGCCTATGCCCTTATGTTCTTCACCGTCGTGTGCGGCATCTGGTGGCTGGCTGGCCTGTTCGAGTGGGAAACCCTGCTTCGTTGGCTGGCCATCCCCGCAGTGCTCGGAGCGGCCGCGACCGCGGGCTACACCGCCTTTCTGTTTGCCCAGTGCGAAGGCCGGGACCTGTGGCAGACGCCGTTGCTGTTGCCCACGCTGCTTGCGCAGGCGGTTACCGCGGGTGGAGCCACCTGGGCGATCATGGACGTGTTCATGAATATTCCCGCCAGCAATGCGGTCCGATGGACCTTGGTTGCCGGCGTTGGTGCCACCGCCGCGCTCATCTGGGTTGAACTCACGGCTCGGGGCTCGCGTCACGTTGAGTTGGCGATTCATGAGATGACCAAAGGCGCCTACAAAGAGAAATTCTGGTTCGGCGGCATTCTCGTCGGGCTGGCGATTCCGGCCGTCCTCACAATCGTGGCGCTGGCCGCCGGGGGCGCGTTTGCCACCGGCGCTGCGGCGGTTGCGGGCCTGCTTGCCATTGTTGGCATGTGGTTCTACGAAGACGCGTTTGTCCGAGCCGGTCAATCCGTTCCGCTTTCATGACGCCCGAACGAACAAGTGACCGGGGCTGCGTGCCCAACGCTTCGTTGGAGCGCCAGCAAGAACGAACAGTCAACACAGGAGTCTCCGATGTCTGAACTGAACCTCTCCAAGTACCCGCCGCACGACCAGTGGCATGACTGGAAAGAACTGGACGCCAAGTCCTGGCCCAACAAGGTGGAGCGCAACTACGCCCTGGTACCGACCACCTGTTTCAATTGCGAAGCCGCGTGCGGTCTGGTTGCGTACTTTGACAAAGAGACCGGCGAGATCGAAAAGATCGAAGGCAACCCCGAGCACCCGGCCAGCCGCGGGCGCAACTGCGCCAAAGGACCCGCCACCCTCAACCAGGTGTACGACCCGGAGCGGATCATGTACCCCATGCGTCGCGTGGGGAAGCGGGGGAGCGGCCAGTGGGAACGCGCCACCTGGGACGAAGCGCTGAGCGAGATTGGCGAGCGCATTCGCACCGCCATCATCGAAGAGCGCCACAACGAAATCATGTACCACGTGGGGCGGCCCGGTGAGGAGGGCTACACCAATCGGGTGCTTCAGGCATGGGGCGTGGACGGCCACAACTCCCATACCAACATCTGCTCCTCCAATGCCCGCATCGGTTATCAGAGCTGGATGGGTCACGACCGGCCATCGGCGGACTACGCCAACGCGGAGGTCATCTTCCTGATATCGAGCCACCTGGAAGCCGGGCACTACTTCAATCCTCATGCCCAGCGCATCATCGAGGCGCAATCCAAAGGCGCAAAGATCATCTGCGTTGACCCCCGACTGTCCAATACCGGGGCGAAAGCCGACTACTGGTTGCCCGCCTGGCCCGGGACTGAGGCGTTCCTCCTGCTGGCCATTGCCCGCCTGCTGATTGAGAACGGCACCTGGCAGAAGGACTTCGTTCGCCGCTGGGTCAACTGGGAAACCTTCCTGACCGAGACCCGCCCGGACCTTCCGCCCGAATTCGATTCGATGGAACAGGCGCTGCTGGACCTGTATGCGGAGTACACCCCCGAAGAAGCCGAGCGCATTACCGACATTCCCGCCGACACCATACGCGAATTGGCTGATGTCATCGGGGCCCACCCCACCAAGTTCGCCTCGCACAACTGGCGGGCCGCGGGTGCCGGAAACTACGGCGGCTGGCAGGTGGCACGCTGCCTGTTCTTCCTCAACGTGCTCACCGGCTCGGTCGGCACCAAGGGCGGAACCAGCGGCAACGGCTGGAACAAGTTCAAGCCCACCCTGCCCAAAGGCGCGCCGCCCATGGAGCGGTGGCAGTCGCTGAGCTGGCCCAGCGAGTACCCGCTCAGCTACCACGAGATGTCCATCCTCCTGCCACACTTCCTAAACGAGGGTCGCGGGACCCTGGACACGTACTTCAGCCGGGTCTACAACCCCATTTGGACCAACCCCGACGGCTTCAGCTGGATGGAAGCGTTGACCGATGAGACCAAGGTCAAGTGCCACGTTGCGCTGACCCCCACGTGGTCCGAGACCGCATGGTTTGCCGACTGGGTGCTGCCCATGGGCGTTGGGGCCGAGCGGCACGACATCAACAGCTATGAGACCCATGCGGGCAAATGGGTCGCCTTCCGCCAGCCCGTGTTCCGTCGCTACGCGGAACTGCAGGGCACCGACGTTGGCCCGGACTCCCGGACCCACGAGTTCAACCCGGGCGAGGTCTGGGAAGAGAACGAGTTCTGGATCGACCTGTCGTGGCGCATTGACCCCGATGGCAGCCTTGGCATCCGGCAATGGTTTGAGAGCGACGATCGTCCCGGCGAACCGCTGACCGTCGACGAGTACTACGAGAAGATCTTCGCCGAGTCGGTTCCCGGTCTGGCCGAAGAAGCCGCAGCTGCAGGACAGACCGCACTGGAGTTCATGCGCGACCGCGGCGCCTACGCCATCCCCGGCGACCCGTACACACCGTACGAACGGCCTGTTGGTGATGACGCGCTGGCCGGTTCGTCAAAGGATGACGCAGGTGTCTATCGCAAGCCCGGCACTTCGGGGGCGTGGGACGGTAACTCTGACTCACTCGACGACATCAAGCTTGTTGGCCTCGGCGATGGCTCGCCCGCGGTGGAAGTGGATGGCGAAGCCAAAGAGGGCTTTCCCACGCCGTCAAAGAAGCTGGAACTGTTCTCCACCACGCTCAAGGACTGGGGCTGGCCCGAATATGCGACGCCCAAGTGGATCCCATCGCATGTGCATTGGGAAGACCTGGACATGGCGGGCAACGAACGCATCCTGTTGCCCACGTTCCGCATTCCCACGCTCATTCACACGCGCTCGGCCAACAGCAAGTGGCTCAGCGAAATCAGTCACCGGCACCCGCTCTGGATTCACCCCCAGGATGCTGAGAAGCTGGGTATTGAAGAGAACGGCCTGGTGCGTATCACCACCCGTATTGGACACTTTGTGATCCAAGGTTGGCGCACCGAAGGCATCCGTCCCGGCGTGGTCGCCGCATCGCACCACATGGGTCGCTGGCGCCTGGAAGAAGACAAGGCTCGATCCTGGGGTGCCGGCAAGGCCAGCATTGATCATGACGGCTCCACGTGGAAACTCAAGCGAACCGAAGGTATCTCCCGCTGGAAGTCAGACGACGACGACACCCGCCGGGTCTGGTGGAACGACACCGGTGTGCATCAGAACCTGACGTTCTGTGTGCAGCCCGATCCAATCAGCGGCATGCATTGCTGGCACCAGCGGGTTCGGGTCACCCCGGCCGAGCCCGGCGATCAATACGGCGACGTGGTGGTCGACACCGACAAGTCCAAGGTCGCCTATCAGGAGTGGCTGGACAAGACCCGTCCGGGCCCCGGGCCGCAAGGTCTGCGTCGCCCGCTCTGGTACGCCCGTCCCATCAAGCCCACCGCCGCCACCTACCGCGCTCCGCAGTAGGGGCGCTCACTCCTCGGTGAGGAGGGTGGTCGGATACTCGGCATCACGCAATTCCGCTTCGGCTGACGAGCGGGGGCGGAGTTTTGGTGATGTCGAGTTCGGCTTCCAGCTGGGCATGAACTGACTCCGCATATTTTCGGCTTGCGAGTCCCCGAGCCAGGGTGACCTTCTGGTCGTCCTTGGTGGTGGCGAAGATCATGAGGTCGTACTTGCCGCGGGCGAGATTGAAATGTGGCTTGATGTGTATCCCGGTGATGTCATTGACGGGAATTTCCATGTTCGAACGTTCGCCGGGCGCGACCTTTGATCTCAACACGCCCCCTGATTCGGTGATCGTGGTGCGCTTCACGAATTGCCAGGCGGTGCCTGCGATGCTGGCGATGGCCAAGACCATCACGGCGATGAGCGGCAGCGCGGTCATGACGCCGCCCAAGGCCAGAAAGATCCAGACGGGCAGAACCAACAACGTCACCAGATCCATGAATCGGCTGTGGCGGACTTCGATGTCGAGTGACTTGGCGTCCTGCGGCGGGGTGGGAACCCCACCAGCATCGTCGGGAAGAATCGGTTCGAGCACGGGTCTGTTTTAGCTTGCGGCCGGGCATTGCCGCCATGTGATCGCTACGGGTCAGAGGGTTTGGGCGGACGGATCTCGGGGAACTCTGACTCGTCTCCGGGACCATCAGCGCCTTTTGGGGGTGGCGGTACCCACATGGGGAGTTCACCGTCCCTTGTTCCGCGGTCAGCTTCTCTTTCACCGTACAGCTGCTCTAGGTCGCTGACCCGAAAGGTGCGGGTCCGAGTGCTTGGCCGGGTGGTGAGGGTCAGCCGTCCGGCGTCGACCGTGATGGTCGTTGCGTCAACGAGTAGGTGGCGAATGACACAGACCAGCGCACCGTCGCTTTCGGTGAACGTGACTTTGGGCTTGGGCGTCTGCGGTGGAGGCGGCGTTGGGTTGCTCACGAAGCGGTCGGAACCAGATCTTGCATCGGCTCTGTCTTGTCGCGGCAGCCACCAGTGGCGACATGTGATTGGGCCCGATGATCAATCGGCGATAGGGAATGCCGATATTGTCTGCAGCAATGACTGCGGTATCTGAACGTCCAGCGGCCAGCGACGGGGGAGAACAGGCGGCGAAGCCTGTCGCTCCGAAACAAGCGCCCTACTACGTGAGTCCGGTTGTGGACGCCATGGCGGTCGGTGGCCTTTCCATCCTGGTGTGGTTTGTGCTCTACCTGGGCTTCCAGATGGGGTGGCATGACGGCCTCCGCTCAGCGGGTGTGATCAGCCTGGGCGCCACCATGGTGTGGATCATCAACTGGCCTCACTTCGCGGCCACTGCAACCCGCCTCTACACCTCGGCCGAGAATCGTCGACAATTCCCGGTAACCACCTACGTCGTCCCGATCATCCTGTTGGCGGGGGCGATCATTGCGCTGCAGAACCCGACCTCGGTTGCGCCATGGTTTGTCAAGATCTTCCTGATCTGGTCGCCGTATCACTTCAGCGGTCAGACCATTGGCGTTGCGATGTTGTACGCCGGTCGACACGGGTTCAAAGTTTCGCCCGAGATGCGGCGCGCCCTCAACTGGTTTGTCTACGCCACCTACATCAACCTTCAGGCCAAGACGGAGCAGGTCGGTTCGCTGCCATCGGACTTCTGGGGCGTACGGGAGATGCCGATCATCGGCATCCCGCAGTGGGTTGTGCCCATATCGTTCTGGGCGATGGTTGGCCTGGCCATCGTGCTGGCGCTCACCGTGGTGGATGCGTCCAACAAGGGCAATCGCAACATGCCATGGATTATGGCGGTTCCGGTTCTGGCTCAGGTTGTCTGGTTCCACATGGTGACCGACGTTCGGAGCTTTGCCGAGTTCGTGCCGATGTTCCACTCGCTTCAGTACCTGTTCCTCGCCTGGTTCATCCAGATGAGCGAATGGGACTACCAGCCCGAGGGCGAGGTGGACCCGGCGGTCTCGCGGGCCGCTCAACGTGAGGCGGTTCGACGGTTGATCACGCGCACGGCCATGTGGGGCGCCTGGATCTTCGTTCTTGGCGGCATCTTGTTCCGATGGGGACCGCGGGCGGTGTCGTCCATGTCCGGTCTTGAGTACCTGCTTGTCGTTGGCGTATTCACCGCCACGGTTCAGATCCATCACTTCTTCGTGGACGGCGTGATCTGGAAGCTTCGCAACCCGCGGGTACGCGCCGCGCTGTACACCTCCATTGGCCAACTCGTTCCGTCGCCTTCCGCGTCCGACGACCCCGCATGACCCTCGTCGTCGGCCGTCGAACGTCGATCGCACTTGTGATTGGGGCGCTCGCCGCAACCATCCTGACCTTCGCGCCGCCGGCGGCAGCGCAGACCAATGGCGACGCCACAATTCTGGTGCTCCGCACCAATGCCGGCGACATCGTTGCCGATCTGTGGCCGGACACGGCGCCGGAGACCGTGGCCCAGATCACGGCATTGGCCCAGGCCGGCGCCTATGACGGGGTCCGGTGGTTTCGGGTCATCCCCGACTTCATAGCCCAAGTTGGGTTGGTCGAGACCGAGAGGCGGACCCCGGCCACGGCCGAGCAACTGGCGCTCGCCAGAAATCTGCCGCTCGAACTCAACGACAACGACAGCCACGATCGTGGCGTGCTGAGCATGGCCCGGTTGGATGATCCGCTCAGCGGCACGTCGTCGTTCTCGGTCGTGGTTGCCGACAGTCCGCACCTTGACGGGGTGTACGCCCCGTTTGGCAAAGTCCGCGACGGCATGGAGATTGCTGATGCCATCAGCGTGCTGCAACGCGATGGCAACGACCGGCCGATTGCAGACGCCTTTGTTGTGTCGGCCCGGGTTGTGGATGAGGCTGGCCTCGCGGCCATGAATCTGAACACCGATTCGCCCGTCGTACTGCCGGGTCAGGTCGTCGTCACTGACGCGGCGGGCAACACCGCGGCGGGCAACACCGTGGAGCAGTCTCGTTCGGTTCGGTCGCAGGGCCGCGACAACAACCTGGTGATCTCGCTGCTCGCCTCCCTGCTGTTGGCGATAGCCGCCTTCGTGACGTCGAGCAGAGTTCCTGCCCGGACCACCGGCGCCATTGCATTGTTCTCGGCGCTGGCGGCGGCGGCGGGACTGATGCTCCAGACCGACGCAGACGCCGCACTGCTCGGTGCCCTTGCGGCGGGCGTGCTCTTCGGTGTCGCAGCCTTCGTCACCTCGGGGATGATCGACCAACGGTTCAGCAGCGCGCTGGCGCTTCTTGGCGCATTCGGGATCGGCTTTGGTTTGTACCTGGAGATGGTGCCCACGAGTTCGGAATACACCGGCCTGATCTTCTTTGCCGGTTTCTTCATCTTCCTACAGCTCTTATCCCGGTTTGAAGCCGTTACCGCATCTCCGACTCCCGCCAAAGCCACGACCACGATGGACGCCCCGGCAGATCCGGCCGTTGACTTGACCGCGCCGTCGGCCAGAGCCCAGGCCACGATCTCGGCCAACTGATGCCTGAGCGGCCGAGCGCCCGTGGCAAACTGGACCTCATGGCGAACAATCAGAGCGAACTGCCACCGGCGCTGCCTGCTGATCTGGACGGCGACGGTGACGCCAACTTTCGTGACGCGGCCATCCAGGCCGAGTTCCGGTCGGGCCGACGTGAAGAGACTGCGGAGAAGGCTTGGCACCATGCGCTCTTTCGCATGGGTCGCATGACCGTTGGCTTTATCACGTTCATCGTCGGGATCATCATGTTGCCCGCCCCCGGTCCGGGTGGTCTGGTCATAGCGACCGGTCTGGCCATTCTGGCACGAGACGTGGCCTGGGCCGACCGACTGCTACGCTACCTGCGGCGGAAGATGCCAGGAATGGCCGAAGAGGGCCCGGTACCGGCCCGGACGATCATCATCTCCCTCATGATCATGGTGGCGGCCTTCCTGTCACTGCTCTGGGCCAAAGACCAGTCGTGGTGGCCACCCTGGTCCGGACTGTTCTGAGCCGACCGACGGGTGACACGGGCGCAGCTGGAGCTTGTAGTCTCGCGAAGCCCGACTGACAGTCCGCTGGAGAACGTTCATGCACTACGGGGTCACTTACTTCCCAACCGAGTACACCCTGCAGCCCGACGTCATGGGCCAGCTTCTTGAGGAGCGGGGCTTCGAGTCGCTGTGGGTCGCCGAGCACAGCCATATTCCGGCCAGTCGCATAAGCCCGTGGCCCGGTGGACCGGATCTGCCACAGATGTATTACGACACCTACGACCCGTTCCTGGCGCTCATGACTGCCGCCAATGCCACGACGACCCTGAAGGTCGGAACCGGCATCGCCCTGGTCATTCAACGCGATGTCATCCATACGGCCAAACAGGTGAGCACGCTGGATCGGCTGTCGGGGGGACGGTTTCTGTTCGGGATTGGCGCCGGGTGGAACATCGAGGAGATGGCCGACCACGGGACCGACCCGGAACGACGGTTTGGTCGCATGCGAGAGTCCGTGGAGGCGATGAAGCAAATTTGGGCCAATGAGGTTGCTGAGTATGAGGGCGAACAGATCTCGTTTGGCCCCATGCACCAGAACCCCAAGCCAAAGCAAAAGCCCCATCCGCCCATTCACGTGGGCGGTGCGTTTCCCGGGGCCATGCATCGGGCGGTTCGATATGCCGATGGATGGCTTCCCATCGGGGCCCGAGGCAGCGGCTCGCTCGACGAGCAGATGACCGCGCTTGATGAGGCGTGCGCCGAAGCTGGACGGGACCGCAGCGAGATCGAAGTGAGCGTGTTTGGCGTGGCCCCCAAGCGGGAAACGGTGGATCAACTCCAGTCGGTGGGCGTTGACCGGGTCGTGTTCATGCCGCCGCCGCTTCCGCCCGACGAAATGATCGACATGGTCGAATCGTTCGCTGCGGTCATACCCGGATAGCTTCCCCACCTATGAAGATCCTCAAGGATGGCGAAGGTCGCGTGCCGGACGCGGTCAGGACCGTCATCACCACCGGCGTGTACGACGGCATTCACCGGGGGCACCAGTCGGTGCTGGCCCGAGTCCGACAAGAAGCGAAGACCCGAGGGGCAGCGGTTGGCGTTGTCACCTTTGACACCCATCCGGCGTTCGTTCTTCGTCCCGAAAGCGCACCCCGGTTGTTGATGGACGCCGAGCAACGGCTCGAACTGTTTGCCGATCAGGGCGTGGACTATCTGTATCTGGTTGAGTTCACGCCCGAACGGGCCGAGACCACCGCCGATGAGTTCATCACCGATGTCTATGTCAACGCCATGCAGGCCGGGATGGTGGTGGTGGGTTCGGACTTCCACTTTGGCAAGGGGCGATCCGGCAATGTTGATCTTCTTGCCAAACGCGGCTCGGAGCTGGGCTTTGAGGTGATCGGTCTGGATCTGTTGGCGGACGACGGAGCGCTCGAGCCAATCTCGTCCACGGCCATTCGCCGGGCGCTGGCAGGCGGCAATGTGACCGCGGCCGCCCGGATGTTGGGGCGGCTGTACGCAGTACGCGGCACCGTGATCCAAGGGGACCAGCGAGGTCGCCAACTTGGTTTCCCCACCGCCAACGTCCCGGTCGACAATCGATTTGCCTGGCCCGTCGATGGGGTCTACGCCGGATGGTGCACTGTGGTTGGAGACGCTGCCGGGGGAGATGACGGCAAACGGTACGGGTGTGCCATCAACATTGGTCGTCGCCCGACCTTCCATCTGCACGCCGAGCAATCGCTGTTGGAAGCGCATCTGTTGGATTTCTCCGGTGACCTGTACGGCAAGCGGGTGCACGTCGAGTTTGTGCAGTTCCTCCGCAGCGAACAGCGCTTTGACGGCATCGAGGCACTCAGCGCCCAGCTGACTCGGGATGTGGCTGCCAGCCGATCTGCGCTCGGGATCTGAACCGGCGCTGGTACCTGTGGCTCCTCACCAGACTGACGTGCGCGTCCGCTTCTATGAGCTGGATCCGTACAACCACGTCAACCACAGCGTCTACATCCAGTACTTCGAGACGGCGCGCATTGAGCTCCTGTCCGAAGTTGGCTTTGGCCTCGACACCCTCCAGACACGTGGCCAGCAGTTGGTGGTCGTTGGCCTGAGAACCCGATTCCTTCGCACCGCTGGTTTGGGTGATGTGCTCACGGTCGAGTCCGGCATTCTCAACGCCGGACGGGTGAGAACCACCTGGGCGCAACGCATCTCGCTTTCGGCTGATGTGGTGGCAACTCAGCTGGTGGACTTTGCCACTACTGATCTGGCCGGACGCCCGCTTCGCACCCGCACTGAGCTGACCGAGGCAATGACGCCGTATGCGGTCGATGAGCACTGGCTCGGCAGGCACACCCCATGATCAGCTTGAGCAATGTGAGGCGCGCCAATGTCAACAGCGGTCATGCAGGGGAGCGGGTTCCGTGACCTGGTGGCAGGCGATTCTCCTGGTGTTTGGCGGTATGGCGGCCGGGGTCATAAACACGATGGCGGGCGGTGGCTCGTCTCTGACGGTGCCGCTGCTGGTGCTGGCTGGCGTGCCGGGCAACGTGGCCAACGGCTCCAACCGCGTCGGTATTCTCACCTCAAATGCGGCGGCGGTGGCCGGGTTCCGACGGCTTGGCGTTGACGGTCTGACCAACTCATTGCGGGCGGTCGTGCCCGCGGTGGTTGGATCGATTGCGGGTTCGTTTGGCATAAGCCGGCTGACCGACGAGACCTTCGAGACCCTCTTCGGTCTGCTGATGATTCCCATCATCCTTATGACCATCTTCAAACCGAAACCCCGGGAGTCGGCAACCGAATGGCCCATCTGGCAGACCGTGCTGGTCTTTCTGGGGGTGGGCATTTACGGCGGCGCCATTCAGGCCGGCGTGGGACTGGTCATGCTCACGGCGCTGAGCCGGTCCGGCTATGACCTGGTGACAGCCAACGCAGTCAAAGTTCTGGTCACGCTCGCCATCACGATGGCCGCGCTGCCGGTCTTCATCTATGAAGGCAATGTCCGCTGGCTCCCGGCAGCAATTCTTGCCGTTGGTCTCACCATCGGCGGCTGGTTGGGCGCTCGCATCACGGTGGCGGGCGGCGAGAAGTGGGTTCGCATTGTGGCCACGGTGGCCGCGCTCGCCCTGGCCGGCAAGCTCCTGGGTTTCTACGGCTGACGCACCGGCGATGGGCGCGGTGGCTCAGTCTCGCGAGGGGAACAGGCCAATATCCACGGTCAGGTTGGAGTTGACGTCGGGCACCGTCGGCGGGATTGGACCCGTGTCTTCGCCGGTGGGTTCGGAGCCCAGCGTCAGGGTGATGTCCTGAGAACGGAGCCCAACCCCGCTGTAGACGGCGGCGTTGTCGTCGTTGTCCTGATTGTTGTTGGGGTTGGCGTCGCCGATGGTGGAGTCGAAGCTGGCGGCGGCTCCGCCGGCAAGCAGCTCAAAGTTGGGAATGGCGAGTCGGTAGGTTCCAGGTTCCAGACGATCGAAGAAAAACCAGCCGTCGGCGTCGGTCTGTTTGGTGGAGATGATGTTCCCCGTGCTGTCCTGGAGGGCGACGGTGATGGAAGCGCCGATGCCAGTTTCGTTGGCGTCAAGGACGCCATTGAAGTTGGTGTCTTCGAAGATGCGATTGCCCAGGGCCACGGTTTGAATCTGCCAGCCGAAGTCCGCGGTGATCAGGGCTTGATCCGTCATCGTGACCGCGGCCTGATTCTCGGTCGCCACGCCGTCCGGGTCGGCGGTGGCGCCAGCGTCATTGGGCAGCGTGCTCGGGACAATCAGGATGGTGTAGTCGCCGACAGGAACGCTGGCGAAGGTGTAGGAGCCATCGGCCGCGGTGGCGGTGGAATCAGCGATCGCGCCGCTGGGATCCAGAAGCTGCACCTGCACACCCGCCAGGCCCGGCTCGGCGGTGGCGTTGCTGCGGTCACCGTTGTCATCGCGCCAGAGGGTTCCGACAATCGATCCCGGTTGTGGCCCCGGCGCTCCAACACATTCGCCGGAACTGATGAGGGCGTAGTCCGCGTCCAGCGCGGCGGTCTCGGGGTGACCGTCCTCAATGATCTCGTCGCCCAGAACGTCGATGGTCCACACCCCGGCCTGCGGGTTGGACAGGAAGACGTTCTCGACCGTGTCGATCCGGTTGCTGGCGCCGCCGGATGTGGAAAGGTTGGACTGGGTCAGGCCGTTGTTGCCCCAGTAGACAAGTCCGGACGGGCTGGTCAATCGCAGCGACAGGTCGTTGACCCGATCTCGACTGGCCCCCGGCGTACCGGCCGGGTCGGTGTACACCATCGTGGTCCGGAAGACGCAGTTTGGGTCGTCGGTGATGCCCACTTCGTAGCTGTTGCGGCCGAACGGTTGGAGCAGGTCGGTCTCATCAATGATGATGGGCATGTTGCCGCTGACGGCCAGTTGCGCAGCGTCATCAAGACTGATGCGCCCCCATCCCTGGCGGTAACGGTCCTTGTCACTGTTGATGCCCTGAAAGTCGTAGCGGAAGGCGGTGTTGATGGCAATGGCTTTGGCGGTTGCCATGCGCATCCGGGAGTCGAACACGTCGCGTCCCAGGCCCGGGGTGCCGGCGAAGATTCCGTCAGCCCACATTTCATAGAGCAAACCGAAGTAACCGGCGGTGGCAACCGACGATGCCGACGTTCCCGGGAAGTTGACATAGTCATCTCTTGACCCCTCGGTAAGGACGGTGGCCGCTGCGGTGCCGTCGTTGGCAAACACGAGGTCCGGCTTGATGCGACCATCGGCGCTGGGACCCCGTGACGCCCAGACCGGGTCGCCGGTGCTTGCACTGATGAGCGCCGGGTTGCGGTAGATGTCATCGGCGGTGGAGGCGGTGCCAAACATGCTGATGCCGCCAACCGAAACCACGTTCTTGGCGCTGGCCTGGGGGCGGAAGCTCGGCAGCGGGTCACTGTCCGCGTCGTTGCCCTGAGATTGGACGGTCAGCAGGTCGGTGACGAAGGTCGCATTGTCCAGGTCCGCGGACACGACGGTATAGGTGCTGGCCAAGACCGATCCCCACGGGGCGACCGATACGACCGCGCGGTAGGGCTGGGCGGGGTCCACCATGAGCGAAGCCAGTTGCAAGCGGTCCCGGGCGGTGACGAACGGCGTGTTGACGTCCGGCTTGCGGGTGCTGAAGCTCACCCGGGCATCGGGTGCAATGCCCCGGGTGCCGGGGTTGGCAATGCCGTTGCCGGCGATGATGCTGACCGACGAGGTTCCGTGACTGACCGTGTTGGGCGTCGTGGTGGAAACGTTGCTTTCGATAAGGAGGTCCAGCCCATTGAACTGCTGGTGGTTGGCCAGAACACCATCGTCAAAGACGTGAATGCCAACATTGGTTCCGTCGTAGCCGTACACCCCTTCCAGCTGATTTGCTCCGCCGGTGGCTCGTTCCACGAAGGTGTCGTTCTGGACTTCGGTGACCTGTTCCAGAAACTGCACACCATTGTGGGGGAGCAGGGCGGCGGCGGCGCCGAAGGTCATGGACGCGGTCAGGGTGAGGCCCCGGGAGTCGGGGTCGTTGATGCCTCCGGCCTTGGTGATGGAGTTGGTCACCGCAGTGTGAGTGGCGGGGGATTCATCAAAGAGTCGGATGAGAAATGTGGCGGATTGATCAGGTGTCGAAGCCATTGCGCGCGCCGTGGGCTCGGCAACCTTGAGGTCGGAGGTGTACCGGCCCACCCATTGCACATAGCGCAGGCCGGTGACGGTGGCAGCCAGGTCGGCCGACATACGCACGATGCGGGCGTGGTCCGGCACGTACGCCCCAACCTGAGCACCAAGTTGGGCCAGTTCGGTGCTGTAGGCGTCCAGCGGCACGGTTGAGAACTGGACTATCCACAACTCCGATTGCGGGACCGCAAGACCGGGTGTGGCTCGTCCCGATCCGGCCGCGCCGGCGCCGGTAATGGCGGCCGATGGGGCTTCGGCTTTCAGGTTGCGCCCGCCGAAGAAAACGCCTTCGGCAACAGGAAGCGGACGGCTGATTTCCTGACCTGCCATACGGACCTGATAGCTGGCGCCATCGATCATCACTTCGTCGCCGGCGCCGGTGACAAACTCCGGAACGTCCTGGCGTTGACCCGAGGCCGAACTCTGCAGCGAAGCAATGGCCAGCACCGAGGCCACCAGTGACACCGCCAGTGCGACGGCCACCACGTTCATACCCGGGCGCGATAAAGCCGCGGTCTCGGTGGCGTTGGAGCCCGGGTTGGAACGCGCCGGTTTGTTCACAGATGTGTTTTTCACGAACGCCCTTTGTCGGTGAAACCTCCCCCTGAGCAAATCACCGTCGAACGTGGAGAGGTGGTCGCCATTCTAGGGCAGCTGGGCGCCGCGCCGCCGTGAGCCTTGGCCATCTTGTCAGGGTGGATTACACCTGAAGGCGAGCAATTCCCAACAGTTGAGTGTTGCAGCTGCCACCCAGAGTGGCCATGCGGGTACCTATCTGGGGCTTCGACGGAACTCTGACCAGGTCATTCCCTTGTCTCCGTGCATATCACGAGGGAGCCCCAGGACGTGTTCAGCGATGATGTTGCGTTGGATGGCAAAGGTGCCGCCGCCCAAGGTCAATGCGGGGGCAAAGAGAAACCCGTAGTGCCAGATGCCTTCGGTGTTGGGAGAGTGGTCCTGGTCTCCTTTGCGGTACCGGACCTCGGTGGGTCCGCCCAACGCCCGGGGCGCAAGGTCGCCGGCCGGCCCCGAACCGTTCAGCATGCCGCGGGTTCCGGCAACCCGTTTTGCCAGGGCCATGACCCGCTGGCCGTGGTGGTCCGCCAGCAGTTTCTGGATTGATGCTTCCGGGCCGGGAGTGCCGCCGGCCAGCTGAGCCGAGAGGGTCCGCAGCCGCGTCAACCGCAACACTTCTGACTCGGCCCACACCGAGGCCGCCTCCTGACGAACAACCGGATCGGTCAGGGCATCGGTGCCCCGGAGCAGTTCAAAAAGTTCCGCAGTGCTGGGCCCGCTGCCCCACATGCTGCCCGCGCTCGAGAGCTGCACTCGCTCGTTGGCGAGGGTCACCTTGGCCAGGCGCCAGCCGTCGCCTTCGGCGCCGACCCGGAGACTGACCGGGATTCGGACGTCCTCGAAGAACACCTGATTGAACGAGTGCGCGGTCGTCATGTCCACAATCGGTTGCATGGTCAGACCCGGGGTGTCCATGGGACAGATGAAGTAGGACAAACCTTTGTGCTTGGCCACGTCCGGGTCGGTTCGGGCAATCAGGATTCCAAAGTCGGAGAGATGGCCGTGACTGCTCCAGATCTTGGAACCGTTGACGACATACTCATCACCGTCTCGAACGGCGCGGGTGGCGAGCGCAGCCAGATCTGATCCGGCGTCGGGTTCGCTGAACAGCTGGCACCATTGCTCTTCGCCACTGAGAATCTTTGCCAGGTAGCGCTCCTGCTGCTTGGTTGAGCCCGCGCCAAGAATCGTTGGCCCGGCCCAACCAATACCAATGGCATTGCGTGGTCGGCTGATTCGGGCGGCTCGCAGTTCCTCCTCAATGATCAACTGGTGGATGGGGTCGGCATCGAGGCCCCACGGCGCCGGCCAGTGTGGTGCCACCAGCCTGGCGTCAGCCAGTTGGCGGCCGGTGGGGTTGGGGTTGTTGCTGATCCAGGCCCGGAGCTCCACGCGGCGCGGGTCATCCTGGGGTATCGGCTCAAAGTCCATGGTCATCAAAGTCCATGGTCATCAAGGTAAAGTCCATGGTCATCAAGGTACTGCGACCCGGTTTGGGTCTCGTCACCTGCGGGCGACAAAACGGCGATGCCCTAACGTCGTCCCATGAGCGCAACCAAACTGCACGTGGGTCACGGTGTTGGCACGATCACGCTGAACGAGTCGGACAACCGAAATGCCCTGAGCGAAACACTGATCAGCTCTCTCAACCAGCACCTCCGCGTGTGTGTGGATGACGATCGGATACGGGTGGTGGTGGTGACCAATGCTGGTCGCGTGTTCTGTGCGGGGGCTGATCTCAGAGCTCGCCGCGCCGCAGCACCCGGCGAGTCGCCGGGGTCACAGGCCATGGTCGATGTGATGATGCGGATTCGCACCTGTCCCAAGCCGACGATTGGCCGAATCGACGGGCACTGTGCGGGAGGCGGCGTGGGCTTGGCCGCCGCCTTTGACATCTCGGTCGCACGCGCGGATGTGACCTTTGGCTTCACCGAAGTTCGGCTTGGCGTTGCGCCCGCAATCATCTCGGTTGTGTGCCTGCCAAAGATGCGAACCGCTGACGCTCAGGAGTTGATGTTGCGTGGTAACCGCTTCGACGCCGCGGAGGCGGTCCGGGTCGGTTTGATCAATCACTGCGTTGCGAACGAGGAGTTCGACGATCGAGTGGCCGAGATCGCCGACGATCTTTCCCGAGGCGGTCCAGAGGCCCTCTCGGCCACCAAGGATCTGATGGCTCGCGTGCCCACGCTGTCCATAAACGACGCATTCGAAGAGATGGGCAGGCTCTCCTCGGCATTGTTTGACAGCGAGGAAGCGTTGGCTGGAATGGCGGCCTTTCTGGAGAAAAGGCCGGCGCCCTGGGTTCCCCCCGCTGCGACGTGACCGACGGCCAGGGTTTGGCTCAGCTGACCCGTTCGCCCAGTGACAACAGGAATCCGGCAATGGCTTCGATGTTGCCGCGAAGGCCGTACCCCGTGCAGTCGCCGGCCACCGCTGGAAGCGGCCCGGCAATCCCGTTGCCGTCCTTCCAGTTCACCTCCAACGTCGTGATCCCCACCAGCGGGCACGCCTGGTTGGCGTCCCGTTCAAGTCGGAGATCGGCGCTGTTGACCAGAATGACAAGTTCGGCGTAGTCGTTTCGTTCAAGCGCGCCACCAATCTGCTGCTCGACGGTCTGTTCACCCGTTTCCTGATCGAGGCCAATGCGCTGCAGTTCGTAGACGTTGCCGTCGATGTCGACGGCGGTTGTCACGACGTAACCGGCGATGGGTTCATCGATGCTTCGATAATGGATTGATGTGACGTCGGCGTTGAGGCTGGCGGTCTGGGAACCTTCAAAGTCGCTTCGAACTTCGAGCAGTCCACTGGCGGTGACCTCGGCACTGGCAAGGTCGGCCGATCCCTCATCGCTGTCTCCGCCACATGCGCTGACAAGCAGGATGAGGGCCAGAGCAGTCGTGACAAGGAGTGGCCAGCCACCGAGCGGCGCTGGGCGGGATGCGGGATGGGTCTTCACTCGCCGGAGTGTACTTACGGCGGCGGTTACCCGAGCAGATGCCCTTTCGGGTCTCCGAGCTGATCCAACCGGCGCAGTTCGGCCCACTACCGTCGTGATGTGAACGATTCCGCCGGCCAGTCCACTCCGTCAGATCCACGCGACCCCGCCCTCAAAGCTGCGCAGCAGTTGGTGGAACATGTTGCCACCGATGGTCGGGTTATTGAGATTGTCACCCGGGCCAAGGTTCGCGACCGGGCCCTGCGTCACCGCTCGGTCTACATCGTGGTCGAGTCGCCGGCCGGCAGCATTCTGGTCCACAAGCGAGCGGACTGGAAGGACGTCCATCCCGGCGCGTGGGACATCGCCTTCGGTGGCATCTGTGATCCAGGCGAGTCGTGGGAGACCGCCGGGGCGCGCGAACTCATGGAGGAAGCCGGGGCCACGGCCAGCCTGGTCGATTGCGGTCCGTTCACCTACGAGGCGCCCGGGGTGGCCGTGCTTGGCTGGTTGTTCCGAGCCGTCACCACGGGACCGTTTGCGTTCAACGACGGCGAAGTTACCGCTACCCAGTGGGTACCGAGGGACGAACTGGGAGCCTTCGTCGCCGCCAACCCGATACCCGAAGACTCCGCCGTGATGGTTCTTCCGCAGATTCTTGACTGGGAAGACGCAACAGACCTCGGTTAGCGGCGGCTGCTCCGGAACGCTTCGAGCGCGTGGGTCCGGCGGGCAAACGACGAGGCCGAGTTGACCGCCATGGGTGCACGGGGCACGGGACGCGTCGATCGAGTTCGGGCCGCAACAAGAATTGAGCCGTGCATGTCGAATGAGTTGAGGCGCATTTTCGCTTCTCCGAATGAGACTGGGTCCCAACTCGAAAGTCGGGATTGAATGGCATTTGCCCTTCGGGGCAGTGAACCCGGATTTCGCAAGAATGGGACGCACGTATGACGAGTCATGTGTCACAGCTCTGCAGGCAACTTTTCTGCGGTTTTCAGATCCCGAATCGGTTGATGGCTTCGGGGTTCAAACGACGCCGGCCCGTGGCCTACGGCTAGCCTGCACACGATGCAAAACGTCCTGCCTTTCCTGCGATACCAACCCGCAAACCAGTGACCGGTCGGTCACCGGTGTTGCAGACGGTGCCCCTGGGTGCCCAGTGGCCGACGCTGGACCCGTTTCTCTTCTGTGCCCACCACCTTGACCGGTATCCGAATTCAAACGGCGCGCTTGGTCCGGATGCGTCCTTGGCGGGCCGGTCGATAGGTCAGGACTTTGCCGGCAAGGACGGCTGGAACATGTACCACGGGTCGTCGGTGCCCGGGTTCCCGCAACACCCGCATCGCGGATTTGAGACGGTGACCTACGTTCGGCGAGGGTGGTGCGATCACTCGGACTCGCTGGGGGCCCAGGCCCGCTTTGGTGAAGGCGATATGCAGTGGCTGACCGCGGGGGCCGGCATTCTGCACTCGGAGATGCTCCCGTTGCTTGACCCCGACGGCCCAAACACCCTCCACCTGTTTCAGATCTGGCTCAACCTGCCAGCGGCGGACAAGATGGTGGATCCGTACTTCTCCATGTACTGGCGTGACGATCTTCCGAAGGTGGCTGGTGAGGGGACCGAGGTCACCGTCATTGCCGGGGTCCTCGATGGCAACGCTCCGCCGCCCCCGCCGCCGGACTCATGGGCCTCCAAGCCGGACAGCCAGGTGGCGATCTGGCACCTCCGGTCCGATCCCCACGCCCAACTGCAGCTGCCCCAGATCGAGGCAACGGCTGACCCGCAGGTCACGCGGGTCGTCTATGTCTTTGACGGGGACCTGAAGGTCAATAATGCGGAGTTCATCGGCACCAACACCGGGGCAATCCTGGATTCTTCGATGTCCACCGAGCTGCAAGCCGGCGCGCACGGCTGTGAGGCCCTGGTTCTGCAGGGACGCCCCATCGGCGAACCAGTTGCGCAGTATGGGCCCTTCGTCCTCAATGATGAGGACGGAGTACGGCAGGCGATGGCGGACTACCAACGCACACAATTCGGTGGCTGGCCATGGCCCAGCAACGATCCGAACCATGGTCCGAGCGCCGATCGGTTCGTCCGGCACCCAGAGTGAAGAGACCTCCCGGAGGGCCCTGCCTGTTATCGTGAGTACGCAAGATTTGACGGTGCGCCTGCAGGGGCTCGCCCCCTCTGAGACGGTTACCGATGACACGAAACGCCACTGCCACCCTTCCTCCTGAGCTCCGGCTGACTCACCTCAAACAACTTGAGGCCGAGGCCATCCACATCATGCGTGAGGTCGTGTCGCAGTTCGAGCGGCCCGTGATGCTGTATTCGATCGGCAAAGACTCGTCGGTGCTGTTGCACCTGGCCCGGAAAGCCTTTTCACCAGGAAAGATTCCGTTTCCGATGCTCCACGTCGATACAACGTGGAAGTTCCGCGAGATGATCGAGTTTCGTGAGCGAGTAGCCAACGAACTCGACCTCGAAATGATTGCCCACTCAAATCCCGAAGGCATCGCCCAGGGGATCAACCCGTTTGACCACGGATCAAAGAACTACACCGACGTCATGAAGACCCAGGGCCTCAAGCAGGCCCTCAACGCGGGCGGATATGACGCGGCGTTCGGTGGCGCCCGCAGAGACGAAGAAAAGTCGCGGGCCAAAGAACGGGTTTTCAGTTTCCGGGACAAAAACCATCGCTGGGACCCAAAGAATCAGCGACCCGAACTCTGGAGCCTCTACAACGGTCGGGTCAACAAGGACGAGAGCATTCGGGTCTTCCCCATCAGCAACTGGACTGAGCTGGACGTCTGGCAGTACATCCACCTGGAGAACATCGAGATCGTTCCGCTGTACTTCTCGGCGGTTCGCCCGGTTGTGGATCGTGATGGCGTCCTGATCATGGTGGACGACGATCGCTTCCGGTTTGAAGAAGGCGAAGAGCCGATGATGAAGTCCGTCCGGTTTCGGACCCTTGGCTGCTACCCACTTTCTGGAGCCGTGGAGTCGACGGCGACCACATTGCCCCAAATCATCCAGGAGATGCTCCTGGCCACCCGCTCCGAGCGCGAAGGTCGAGTCATTGACTACGACCAATCGGGGTCGATGGAAGAGAAGAAGCGCGAGGGATACTTCTAATGAGTCATCAATCAGAACTCATCGCCGATGATATCGAGGCCTATTTGGCCGAACATGAGCAGAAGGATCTCCTGCGGTTCCTGACCTGCGGCAGCGTCGACGACGGCAAGTCCACCCTCATTGGTCGACTGCTCCATGACTCCAAAATGATCTACGAAGATCAGTTGGCGAGTTTGGAGACCGATTCCACCACCTCGGGCACCACGGGCGATGTTCCGGATCTGGCGCTGCTGATGGACGGTCTCAAAGCTGAACGTGAACAGGGCATCACCATCGATGTGGCGTACCGCTACTTCAGTACCGCCAAGCGTAAGTTCATCATCGCCGACACCCCCGGTCATGAGCAGTACACCCGCAATATGGTCACCGGTGCGTCAACCGCGCAGTTGGCCATCCTGTTGATCGACGCCCGCCATGGCGTGATTGCCCAGACCAAGCGTCACACCTACATCGCCAGCCTTCTGGGTCTGCGCAACGTGGCGATCTGCGTCAACAAAATGGACCTGGTCGACTGGTCAGAAGATCGGTTCACCGAGATTTGCGAGCAGTACCGGGATTTCAGCAAGAGCCTTGACCTTCTCAACCCGTACTTCCTGCCCATCTCGGCCCTGTTGGGCGACAATGTGGTCGACGCCAGCACCAACATGGCGTGGTTCACCGGTCCAACGCTCATGCAACACCTGGAGACCGTTGACGTGGAAGCCGGGATCGATCTGGAGAACTTCCGGCTTCCGGTCCAGATGGTTACCCGCCCCAACCTGAACTTCCGCGGCTATGCGGGCACCATCTCTTCGGGCGTTATCCGTCCGGGCGATGCCGTTGTTTCCCTGCCTTCGGGTGTGTCCTCAACCGTCGACCGCATCGTCACCTTTGATGGCGACCTTGATGTTGCCGGACCGGGACGGGCCGTGACCGTCACGCTCGCCGACGAAATCGACGTGAGCCGTGGTGACCTTCTGGTCAAGGAAGGGCAGCGCCCACTGCGCGGCCATGACGTTGACGCCATGCTCGTGTGGATGTCTGAAGAGGAGATGGCTCCGGGCCGCCAGTACCTGATGCAGACCAGCAGCGGGATCAGCAACGCATCGATCAACGCCATTCGGCACCGGGTGGAGATCAACACGCTGGAGCGCGAGCCCGCAAGCTCGCTGGGGCTGAACGACATTGCCCACTGCGCAGTCAGCTCAGACCGCGAGCTGCGCTTTGACCCCTACACCAGTAACCGGCAGACCGGTTCGTTCATACTGGTCGACCGCCTGTCCAACGCAACGGTCGCGGCGGGAATGATTCTTGGTGCGTCGTCATCGTGGGATCAGTCGCCCGAAGCCAGCCTCACGCGGCAGGTGTCCAGCATCACGCCCGAAGAGCGTCAGGCACGATTTGGGCAGCGGCCATGCACCGTCCTGCTTACCGGTCTCTCAGCGGCGGGCAAGTCCACGCTGGCTTCTGCGCTCGAACGCCGGTTGTTTGACCGCGGTCGTACGACCATCCGCCTCGATGGCGAGAACGTTCGTATGGGTATCAGCCGGGACCTTGGCTTCAGCGCCCAGGAGCGGTCGGAGAACCTGCGCCGGGTGTCCGAAGTTGCCCGGCTGGCCAACCGGCAGGGTCTCATTGCGATTGCGGCGCTTGTTGCGCCCAAGAACTCGGTGCGCCAACGCGCACGGGAACTCATTGGCGACGATCACTATCTTGAGGTCTTCCTTGACACGCCCATCGATGTTTGCCGTGAACGTGACCCCGCAGGGCTTTACGCCGCTGCTGACCGGGGCGAGATTCCTCAGTTCCCCGGGGTGTCCAGCACCTACGAGCGACCCGAGGATGCCGATCTTCGACTGGACACGTCGGTCCAGGACGTTGCTGAGTGTGTCGACCTGATCATCGCGCATCTGACCGATCGCGGTTTCCTCAACCGCTGATGGTCGCCTCACCAGGTCCGCCGGAGGCTCCGGAGCCGATCTCAGCCAACATCGTGCGGGCCGAAGGCCATGTCTCGGGCGACGACCGGGCGGCCAACTTCGGTCATCCATCCCGGACTGTTTGGTTCACCGGCCTTTCCGGCTCGGGCAAGTCGACGTTGGCATTCGCAGTGGAGCGGGCACTGATTGATCGTGGTCAGGCCGCCTATGTGCTCGACGGCGACAATGTTCGCTTTGGACTCAACCGGGACCTTGGCTTCGCTCCCGAAGATCGCACAGAGAACATCCGTCGTATCGGTGAGGTGTGCCGGCTGTTTCAGGATTCGGGGATGATCGTGCTGACCGCTTTCGTGTCGCCCTACGTTGCCGACAGGGCTGCGGTTCGCGCGTTGCATCCTGCAGGCTCCTTCATCGAAGTGTTTGTTGATACGCCCATTGAGGTGTGCGAAGCCCGAGACGTCAAAGGTCTCTACAAGAAGGCGCGGGCCGGTGAGATTCCGGAGTTCACCGGCATCTCGGCGCCCTATGAACCGCCATCGACGGCCGAGGTGGTGGTGGATACGTCCAAGCCACTTGGGGACTGCGTCGCCCAGATCCTTCAGTGTCTGGACGGGGCAGCGCCATCAACTTGAGGCGGGCGTTGCGCGGACAAGTCGTCGAGCTGCGGTGAACTCCGACCGACGGTTTGAGGTGATCGCGGTCATCGGCGCGCCGTGTATCCGACGGCTGGATGGCGCGGCGGTTCCGCCGGTCGCTCTGGGGCTCACATCCCGGCTGGTCAATGCCTGCGAGGACTGGGCGGCGTTCTACACCGATGTTGCTGGTGATCTTGGCGATCCTGCTGTTGCTCACGAGTTTGTGAGTCAGGGGTACAAGATCGCCCACAAAATCCGCGGCGAACTCAAAGGCAGCGAGGTGTGGTTCGTGCATCCGGTGACCTTGGAGCGCGAGCAGATCGTCCGAGCTGTCCCCAGGTGACGGCCCGCGCGACTTTCGGCCGCAAAATCCGTCCTATTGACGAGAGCGTCCCGCTTTGATAGACGGGGAAACGAGGTTCAGGTCATCGGATGCGATCGCCTGGGCCGACGAGGGGGTGTCGAGACAAGTGGTCTCGGCTCCAGGCGGAACACACACGAAGGAGTTCCGATGGACAGTGCAGAACGGCTGGATGACGGCGAGGGCCAAACCGGCAATGCCGGAAAAACGGGCAAGACGGGCAAGGCGGCCAGGAAGGGCGCCGGCAAGGCGGCCAACAGGGGCAATCCTGCTGCTGCCGATCCTCGCAACATCGTGACCGAGGACGAGATCAAGGTCGATGACGGCGCGTCCATGTCCGAGATTGCCGCGGCGCACTCCGCCGCGGTGAGCACCGACAAGACGGTCACCGTCGAAGACATCGATGGCGTCGTTGGTGCCCGCGCGTCCAAGACCGCGGCAAAAAAGACTTCGGCGTCAGCCGAAGCAAAGGTGCGCGCCGCGTCCAGCCGCGCCGCAATAACTGACCGTCGGACCGGCAGCATCGACGTTGACGGCCGGGACATCGTCACCGGTGACCGCCGTGAGCTTTCGCTCAACCGCCCAACCTCGCGCATCGTGCCCGTTGACCGGTACATCGAGAAGGTTGTTGAAGTCCCCGTTGATCGGATCATCGAAGTTGACCGGATTGTTGAAGTCCCGGTTGAAGTGATCGTCGACCGCGTCGTCGAGGTCGAAAAGATTGTCGAGAAGGTCGTTGAAGTCCCGGTTGAAAAGCTGGTTGAGGTCGAGAAGATCGTCGAGGTCCCGGTCGAGAAGATCGTGACCGTCGAGAAGATCGTCGAGAAGATCGTCGAAGTTCCGGTTGACCGCATTGTCGAAGTCGAGCGCATCGTCGAACGCGCCGTCGAAGTGCCGGTCCAGCAGATTGTCGAGGTCGAGAAGATCGTCGAAGTTCCGGTTGACCGGATCGTGGAAGTCGAACGGATCGTCGAACGTGTTGTTGAGGTTCCGGTCGAGAAGATCGTGACCGTCGAGAAGGTCGTTGAGAAAGCGGTCGAGGTTCCGGTCGAGAAGATCGTCGAGGTCGAGAAGATCGTTGAGAAGCTCGTCGAAGTTCCTCGCGACGTGCACGTGGAAACCGTCGTCGAGGTCGAAAAGATCGTCGAGAAGCCCGTCGACCGGATCGTCGAGGTCGAAAAGATCGTCGAGAAGGCCGTCACCGTCGAGGTGGAGAAGGTTGTCGAGGTCGAGAAGATCGTCGAGAAGCTGGTCGAGGTCGAGAAGATCGTCGAAGTACGGGTCGAGGTCGAAAAGATCGTCGAGAAGCCCGTCGATCGCGTCGTCGAGGTCGAGAAGATCGTTGAGAAGATCGTCGAAGTCCCCGTTGACCGGGTGGTCGAGGTCGAGAAGATCGTTGAGAAGATTGTCGAAGTCCCCGTAGAACGGGTGGTCGAGGTGGAGAAGCTTGTCGACCGCATCGTCGAGGTGCCGGTGGAGAAGATTGTCGAGGTCGAAAGAATCGTCGAGAAGGCGGTCGAAGTGCAGAAGCCGGTCGCCAAGATCGTTCAGCACCAGGTCATCGTCGAGAAGCCTGTCGATCGGGTCATCGAGGTGCCGGTCATGACCGAGAAGGTCGTCGCACGCCCGGTGGAGCGACTGGTCAGCGTGGACCGCGTTGTCGAAAAGGTCGTCGGGAACCCCAAGGAGATCCCTGTCGCCAAGGTGGTTCACGTCGACAAGATCGTCGAGAAGTCGGTACCCACGCTGCAGGAGGTTCAGGTCACCGTCGACAAGATCGTCGAGAAGCTGGTCGAAAAGGTCGTCGAAGTTCAGGTCAACGTTGACAAGGTGATCGAGAAGCCGGTCGAGAAGACTATTCGCGTTGATCGCATCATCGACCGTCCGGTCGAGAAGCTGCGTGAAGTTCAGGTCAACGTCGACAAGGTGATCGAACGTACCGTCGAAGCCACGGTCGAAATTCCCGTGCAGGTGGACAAGATTGTTGAAGTGCAGGTTGAAAAGATCCTGCATGTCGACAAGATCGTCGAGAAGCCGGTTGCGCAGATTGTCGAAGTTCCCGTGCATGTCGAGAAGATCATCGAAACCTCACGCCAGGTGCCCGTCGAGGCCCGGGTCGAGGTCGAGAAGATCGTCGATCGTCCTGTCGAGAAGATCCGGGAGGTGGAGGTCTCGGTTGAGAAGATCGTCGAAGTCCCGGTGGAGACCATCATCGAGCGGACCGTCGAGGTCCCTGTTGATCGAATCGTTGAAAAGATCGTCGAAGTCGAGAAGATCGTCGAAGTTCCTGTCGATCGCTTCGTGGATCGGATTGTCGAAGTTGAAAAGCTCGTAGAGGTTCCGGTCGACCGCATCGTCGAAGTTGAAAAAATCGTCGAGGTTCCGGTCGGACGATCCCGCGCGGTCAAAGGCAGCGCGGCGGTCGACAACGTCATTCGTACCGAACGAGTCAACGAGGTGGAGCGTGGAACCAAGAAGGGTGGACGCACCAGAGGCGAGACACGCGACGCAACGGCCGAGGAAGTTACCGCCTACGAAGCTCGCACCAAAGCGGTTGGGGATCAGGTAAAAGCTGACTCGGCCAAGACTGAGGTCACGACTGGCGTGGTCGAAGAGGCGCCGGCAGGCGGCAGTGCGTCCGAGGACAAAGCGACCACCGGTAGGGCCAAAGGCCTGGCGGCCAGCGCCAAGGCCAAGGTGTCACCGACGGCCAGCGGCAAGGGAACCAGGGACGCGAAGCAGGCTGACGAACCAGCCCCGTCCACCGCCATGCCGATTGCGGCCAAGACATCGGGAGCAACGGCCAAGGTTGAGGCGAAGAAGCCAGCAGCTGACAAACCAAAGCCAGATTCGACTCCCAAGGTGGAGGCGAAGAAGCCGCCAGCTCAACCGGCGAAGGCGGCTCCGGCCCCCAAGGTCGAGGCCAAGAAGCCGACAGCTCAACCGGCGAAGGCGGCTCCGGCCCCCAAGGTGGAGGCCAACAAGCCCGCACCTGCACCGGCGAAGGCGGCTCCTGAAGCCAAAGCCCCAAGCGTTGCTCGCAGCAAGGCCGACGCCGACAGCAATGCCGATGTGGGCGCCAAGGCCCAAGCAGAGAGTGCGGTGGCCGACACGTCAACTTCTGATGCCGCAGTGAAGAGGGCGGGCGCACAAGCCGGCGAAGCGGCTGAGCGGCTCAAGAACATGGGTTCGTCAGCCACTGACCAGGCTTCGGGATCAGCGTCGACGCTGGGTGCGGCAGGAGCCGCCGGTGTGGCGGGAGCGGGCCTTTCGGCCGGCAAGCGCAAGCGCCGCGGCCTCTTCAGCTGGCTGACTGGCAAGGAAGGTGACGAAGCCCACGATGATCTCACCGAGATCAAGGGAATCGGCCCCAGCCTGAGTAAGCAGCTGGAGCAACTGGGAATCACCAGCTTCCGTCAGCTTTCTCAGCTTGATGATGAAGCGATCGAGAACCTGGAAGAACAGCTTCGTGACTTCCGCAGCAGCATCGAGACCGAAGACTGGGTGGGTCAGGCCACCGACTTGTACGACAAGAAGTACGAGTAGCCACTTGGGCGCTGGAGGCCAACCGCGGCGGCGGTTGGCCTCGGCTCGTGTGCCGATGGGTACGGTCAGATGGTGGCCGCCGACTTTGACCTGGGTGTACCTGATGATCTGCCCGAGGACTTCTTCGACAAAGATGTAAATCCGGATTCGCTTATCGGCTGTGCGTACTGGCGGTGCGGGGAGCTGTTCGAACGGCGGAGCGTGAACCACCAGTTCTGTCGAAAGGCGTGTCGGAGCCGGCAGAAGAAGTGGGAGCGGGCGCAAGCCCGCAAAAATCGCAAGCGCCGCCGCTAACCGGCGCTGGATTTGCTTCGCAAATCTGGCGCTTATCGAGTTGTACGGCCCCAGGCGGCTACAGCTGCTCTCGGAAGGTGGTCGGAGTGGTGCCGGTCAACCGCACAAAGAACTTGGAGAAGTTGGACGGCTCACCAAAGCCCAGCGTCGTCGCCACCGTGGCGATCGAAGCCGGACTGACCGCCAGTTTGCGCTGGGCTTCCAGCGCCACTCGGGCGTCAATGATGTCCTTGGGGCTGAGACCGGTGACCGCAACTGTTGCGCGGTTCAACGTTCGTGGCGAAGATCCGATTGCCTGGGCGTAGGAAGCGACCCGCCGCTCCAACGCGCAGTCGGTGTCCACCGCTCTACGGAACAAACGAACCAGGTCGGCCTGCTGGGAGTAGCCAACGCTGTTGTGATCTCCGGTTACTGCGAGCTGACTCAAAAGTTGTTTCGCGCTGGCGGCTACCAATCGGAGCGGAGCCGACTGGTTGAGCTGCTTCGAGAGCTGGACAAACATGGCGTTGGCCACCGGTTGGTTGGGGCCAAGGTCGACGTTGGGGCGGGGCACAAATCCGGCAAACAACTCGTCCGGGCAAAGCTCGACCGCAATGCGAAGAGTGGTGGTGCAGTCCGTGCCGCAGGGGTCGCGCCGGTGGACCTGGCCGGGCTGGACGTGCACCAGGTGACCAGGACGCAGGGGGTAGTCGACAAAGTCGATCATCTGTGAGCCGACGCCGGTGGCGGTCAGAAAGACCAGATGCGCCTCGGCCTGTTTGATCGATGTGGTCGCGGGCGGGAGACTGCTGGTCATCACCACCTGCGCCATGGTCGCACGTTAGCCCGGATGACCGTTGGTATTCAGGTCGCATCCTCCTGCTGGCATCGGTGCGACTTCAGGGGAGCGGAACAGTGATTTCGAGGTCGATGTTGTTGGGATCAGTGAGCGTGAATTGCGCCAATCCGCGGTCGGGTCTGCGCGTCAGTTCGTAATCCACGCCGGATTCTTTGAGCTGACGGTTCACCGCTTCGAGACTGGAGCCGGAGAACGCCACGTGGTTGAACAGGCCGGTGGATGTGGGGCTGGCCTCAACCGGGTTGACATGCACCCAGGCGTGTTCGCCGGAGTACAACCACACCCCAGGGTTGCCTGACGGCTTCTCTCGGGCTTCGAGTCCGAGCACCCGGGAGTAGAAGCCAGCCGTTGCCTCGACATCACAGGTGTCGATGTTGATGTGGTCAATGCCGCCGATCATGGGTCGATACTAATGGGTGTCTGGATCGCCGGATCAGCCGACCGGACGTGACGTGTTGTAAATCCGGTCCTGCACCGAACCCAGTGGATTGGGGGCCGGGGCTCTACCATCGGGTTATGACCCGTCCAAACCAGGCGCAACGAGATCGGCGAACGGTTGTTGATCGGGTGCAGATACCCCGGAGCAACCACACGCCGCTGGCTCAGGTTTTGCGGCGCATCGGTGCGGCGTTGGCGCTGGTGATCTTTGTTGCCCTGGTCGTGCGGTTTGGGCGCGGGGGCTACAGCGATGTGACCGGGGATCCCATTGGCTTTCTCGATGCCACCTACTACGCATCGGTAACGGTGACGACCACCGGCTACGGCGATATTGCGGCGGTGAGTTCGGGCGCCCGGCTGGCGACGATCCTACTGATCACCCCGGCTCGAATCCTGTTTCTGATTCTGGTGGTTGGCACGACCGTTGAAGTGCTCACCGACCAGTCCCGTCAACTCATGCTCACCCGTCGTTGGAGGAACAACGTGAAGGACCACTACATCATCTGCGGGTACGGGGCCACCGGTCAGGCGGTCTCGCGTGACTTGTTGACCCGCGGCATACCGGCGGACAAGATTGTTGTGGCCGACGTTGAGCAGGCCTCCATTGATGCTGCGTCCGCCGTGGGCATCGTGGGCATCGTGGGTGATGCCAGTGAGCGTGCGGTGCTTCACCAGGCGGGAATCGAAACCGCGGAAGCGGTGATTATTGTGCCCAACCGGGACGACACCGCAGTGCTGATCACCTTGACCGCCCGAGAGATGAACCCATCGGTTCACATTGTCGCCGGGGGTCGCGAGCAGGAGAACCTTCACCTGCTGACTCAGGGAGGCGCCGACCAGGTCATCGATGCCACCGCAACGCTGGGCCGCCTACTTGGGCTGCGCACCACGGCGCCGGACGCAGGACGCGTTCTCAGCGACATTCTCAATGGAGGGGCGGGCTGGGAGCTGGCCCAGATCCCGGTTCCGCGACGGGGGGAGTCGGTTCCGTCCGGTGTGACCATCGTGGCCGTTATGCGTGACCACGCTCGTCTGCGTCCCGACGAAGTCGATCTCGATTCCCTCCGGCATGACGATGAGCTGGTCATCCTGCGGGAACACGATCAGAAGTAAACGAAGAAATTCTCCGCTGGTTGTGGCGCGAACTGGCACTTCAGGCCTTTCACAGGCATGAAGGTCAATGACGTGCGAGACAGCAGGACGGGAAGAGGGGGTGGTTTGTCCGTGGGGCTGGTCGACCATGAACCCCAACCGCCGTCACCGCCCAGCGACCACGAGCGGTTCACCACCTTTGTCGTCAACACGGAACCCCGGCTGCGTCGAGCGTTGGCTGGGGCCGTCGGGATTGATCGAGCCAACGATGCTGTTGCCTCCGCTCTGACCTGGGCGTGGGAGCACTGGGACCAGGCCCAGTCGATGGAAAATCTGGCCGGCTACCTCTATCGGGTGGGACGTTCAAGTGTTCGAGTCCGGCCGTTGAAGCGAGTTCGCTTCCTGGTGCGCGATCAGGTGCGGTTGCCCGATGTGGAGCCCGGCCTCGATGCGGCGCTTGGCGAATTGACCGATGCGCAACGGCACGCCGTGTGGCTTGTCCATGCGTGTGAGTGGACCTACGCCGAGGCGGCAGAAGCCCTCGGCATATCAGCTTCGGCGGTTGGCACCCATGTCAGCCGCGGCTTGGAAAAACTACGGACCCAACTGGGGGCGAACCATGACTGATCCAACGAACTTTCCCATGCCCAACCTGAAGCGAATTGGCGACGCCGCGGAGACGGCGGTCGCGCCGGTGACCGCCGAGCAGATTCTGGCCGGCTCGCCGCATTCGGCTCGGACAGGTCTGGTCCGAAACTCCTGGATGATGCCGGTTGGCCTGGCTGCTGCGGCCATCACTCTGGTGGCCCTCCTCGGCATCTCTTTCCTGGACACTGATGACGCCATGGTGGTGACCACAACCCAACCAACGGTGGTGGCGACCCCGGAGAACGAGGATGCGTCCGCAGGCCTTGCGGCCACCGCTCCGACAGCAACGTCCACTCCGGTCCCGACCGCGACCAGCGAACCAACAGTGATGCCGACTGTCGCGACGGCTCCAACATCAACCCTGTCACCATCATCGACGTCGGTCCCGTCTGCGGTGCCGGTGCCAACCTCGGCGCCGCTGGCCACGCCGACCCCGGTTCCCAACGCAGCGCCTGAGCCAACCTCGGTGCGGCTGGCCACGCCGACCCCGGGTCAGACCGCAGCGCCGGTGCCAACCTCGGTGCCGCTGGCCACGCCGACCCCGGTTCCCAACGCAGCGCCGGTGCCAACCTCGATGCCGCTGGCCACGCCGACCCCGGGTCCGACCGCAGCGCCGGTGCCAACCTCGGTGCCGCTGGCCACGCCGACCCCGGGTCCGACCGCAGCGCCGGTGCCAACCTCGGTGCCGCTGGCCACGCCGACCCCGGTTCCGACCGCAGCGCCTGTTGCGACGTCCACCCCGATTTCAACGGCAACACCGATTCCCACGGCGACCGCCATACCGAACTGCCCTGCGGGCTGGACCGGACCGATCGATGGCCAATGCACCCTGCAGGTGCTCGCCGAGCCGAGCTCGGCCTTGCCGACCTATTCCTGCCCTGACGGCTACTCCGCCGCTTACCAGGATGAGTCCATGTGTTGGGTGTCGGTACCGGACCCGGGGTGGCAGTGTCCACCCGGCTACTTCGGCAGCGTGACCGGACCCGGTGACACCTGTCTGGCCGACGACGGGGTCTCGCCACCCACGACCTCGGTCCTACCCACCTGCGTCAGCTCCGCAACCATCGTGCCGGGCGGGGAATTGAAGGTCAACCCGATGACCTGCTCGGTTTCGGTGCCAGCCATCGTCACGCAGAACCCCACCTCTCTAACGTGTCCCGAAGGTTCGGCAGGAAACCCCACCGACCAGGATCCGTACTGCACACAGATCGAGACCGTTCCCGCCGCCTGACCCCGGCCGGCGGCGGGGCTGGTTGACCGTGGCGGTTCGGCAGGTGAGGCGCACCTCGAGTCGGGCCGCCGGGTTGGCCAGGGCGGTGACCCCCGACAGCAACGCAATCCCCTCGTGCATCATGACCGCTGACATCTTCCATCGGGTCAGAAAGTCCTGTTGAAACGGGGGTGAGTGGCTCTCCATACTCGAACGGTACGCGGCGCTTCAGGCGGCACACTGCAGGAGTGACCATCGAGAAACCATCAGCGACCGAAGACCAGGACCCCACCGAGGTGATCGACATCACCGTCAAACGCGACACCGGGGTGGAGCTGACCTTTGCCGACGGCATGGTGGCCCGCTTTGCGCTGGCCGACGTTCGGAGTCATTGTCCATGCGCCACCTGTCGGAGTCTGCGAGACAAGGGTGAGGACGCCTGGCCACGTCCGAACAGTCCCATGCCGCTCGCCATCGTGGATGCTCGATTGCATGGTGCGTGGGGGTTGGATATCGATTGGAACGATGGGCACGGCTCGGGCATCTTCCCGTTTGAGGAGTTTCGCCGGTGGGCCGAAGGTCACGATGCGTTTCGAGGCGGGACCACGTCGATTCGCAGCTTCGGCGACGGCGTCATCTGATGTCTATTCCCGGCCCAGCTCGCTCTGGCCGGCGGCCTCATGGTCGACGTCCTGGTCGTCATCAAGTTCGACCATCACCTTGATCAGGGTTCCGGTGAAGGTAAACGGTCCCACGTGGCGACCGGTTCGGTCGTAGTCCGAGACGGTGGTGCCCCGGTCGAACCCGACGTCCAGTCCGGACCAGGAGATCATCAGCCAGAAAATCCGATCAGTGGTCATTGTTCCGGCCGACTCACCGTTGATGAGCAGGGTGCCGGTGCCGGTGGGGAAGTGTCCACCGTCGGCCGACCGTTGCATGCGGAAGCCCAGCGTGCATGGTCCATTGGTGGGCACCGGTTTGTCCGACCGCACCAGTTGGTGTTCGCCACCGATGCTCAGGTCATGAACCAGGTGGCCGTCCTGGACGAAAAGTGAGTACCCGCAGGTGGCATCACCGTGGGCAATCAGGACTCCTTCGGCTCCGCCGGCCGGAATCTCAACATCGGCAGTGATGGAATAGCTGCGGCTCCGAAGATCCGGGGCCACGTCCGACGGGAGGTGGCCCATGCCCGCCCAGAAGGTGTAGGACCGACGGTCGCCGGTGTGGCGTTCCGCGTTCTCCGCAAATCGCTCACCGAAGCGATCGTCCAAGGGCAGGACCTTGTTGGCGCGAGCTTCGGCCCACCAGGTTTGTTTCATGGCCGTCAACCGGTCGGGCTCCGCCGCTGCCAGGTCCAGGACTTCGCTGAAGTCGTTGTCCAGGTGGTAGAGCTCCCACACGTCATCAGCGAAGTCGGTCCCGGGTTGATGCCAGGCGACCGCTTTCCAACCGTGATGCCAGAGTCCTCGATGGCCGAACATCTCGAAGTACTGCGTCGACTTATCCGGCGCAGCAGAAGGATCGGTCACCGTGGCGGCAAAACTCACACCGGTCATCGGGGCGTCGGTGGCCACCCCCAGCAGCTCCAGAACAGTTGGCGCCAGATCCGCCACATGGCAGAAGCGATGGCGCAGCCCGCCGGGGTCGGTCACCTGGTTCGGGACTCGGACGACCAATGGGTCCCGAACGCCGCCGCCGTGGGTGTTCTGTTTGTAGCGCTTCAGGGGCGTGTTGGCGGCCATTGCCCAGCCATGCGGGAAGTTGCTGTGGGTGTCGGGTCCGCCAATGGCGTCCATGCGTGACAGCTTTTCTTCCATCGGCTCGGGGACCATGTTGAATGCCGACATTGCATTGACAAAACCCAACGGTCCCCCTTCCTGGCTGGCCCCGTTGTCTGAGAGAACCAGCACCACGGTGTTGTCGGCCTGGCCCGATGCATCCAGGTGGGCGAGCAGCCGGCCCAGATGTTGGTCGGTGTGTTCCAACATTGCCGCGTATGCGCCCTGAAGACGAGCGAACAGCCGCTGCTCATCTACGGAATGATCGGCCCACGCCTTGACACCAAGGTTAGTCGGCGGGAGTTCGGTCCCCGGTGGCGCAATACCCTCTGCCAGCTGCTGAGCAAGTCGAAGCTCCCGGGTGCGGTCCCAGCCGTCAGCAAACCGGTCGGCGTACTTGTCGATCAGGTCTCGGGGCGCCTGATGCGGGGCATGGCAGGCGCCGGGGTTCACCATCAAAAACCAGGGCGTCTGCGGGGTGGCTGCTTCGTGGCCTTTGAGATACACCAGTGCCTGATCGATCAGGTCTTCCGTGAGGTGGTAGCCGCTTTCCCAGGTGCCCGGGGCGGTGATGTGGCTATTGTCCCGAACCAGTTCGGGGGAGTACTGGTCAGTTTCCGCATCGAGGAACCCATAGAAGCGATCGAACCCGCGGCCCAGGGGCCAACCGTCAAAGGGACCGCTTGGCCCGGTTTCGGTGAGGCGCGTGGCGTGCCATTTGCCCACCAGATAGTTGCGGTAGCCGGCCGTTCGAAGCATCTCGGCCAAGGTTGGCGCGTCGGCGCTGATCTTGCCCCGGTAGCCCGGGAATCCGCTGTCGAAGTTGGCCAGGCACCCCATGCCCACGTCATGGTGATTTCGACCGGTCAGCAGGCTGGCGCGAGTGGTCGAACACATGGCGGTGGTGTGGAAGCCGGTGTAGCGAAGCCCCGCCGCCGCCACCTGGTCAATAGTCGGGGTGTCGATTCGGGAGCCGTAACAACCGAAGTCAGCAAACCCAACGTCATCAAGCAGCACGATCAGCAGGTTGAGCCCCGGCGAATCAGACGATGCGTCCGGCCACTCAGGCGCGGAATCATGAATGGTGTCTCCGATGTGCTGTCCCATTCAGCGAGAGTAGCGTTTGGGACTTTTCAGGCGGGCCCAAAGAACACAACTGCCAGCGGCGGCACGGTTACGCGAAGCGAGGCGGAGTGATGGTGAATGGCGACATCTTCTGTTGTCAGCTCACCGTCGTGGGTGACGCCGGAACCGCCATAGGAGTGGTGGTCGGTGTTGAGCAGTTCTCGCCAGGCGCCGCTGACTGAAACGCCGATTTGATAGTTGCTGCGCGGCACGGGGGTGAAGTTGGCGACTACCAAAATGGGCGAGCCGGTGGGGCTGCGTCGCTCGAATGCCACGACGCTCTGGGCCCGATCGTCGCCAACCGTCCAGGCAAATCCGGATGGGTCGAAGTCGTTGGTGTGAAGCGCAGGGTGATCCTTCAGCAGCTGGTTCAGGTCAGAGACAAGGTCCTTGATCCCGCGATGCTCGTCGTATTGCAGAAGATCCCAACGAAGTTCCTGTTCGTGGTTCCATTCGTCGGACACGGCGAACTCGCATCCCATGAAGAGCAGCTTTTTCCCGGGCATCGCCCATTGCCAGCCATACAACGCTCGGAGGTTGGCGAGCTGTTGCCACCGGTCGCCGGGCATCTTGTCGACCATGGAGCCTTTGCCGTGCACCACCTCATCGTGAGAAAGAGGGAGGACGAAATTCTCAGTGAAGCCGTAGACCATGCGGAACGTCAATTCGTCATGGTGATGAGCCCGATGCACGGGTTCATGAGCAAAGTACTGGAGCGTGTCATGCATCCAGCCCATATCCCACTTCATCCCGAAGCCGAGCCCCCCGGCGTCGGTTGGGCGGGACACGCCGGGCCATGAGGTGGACTCTTCGGCGATCATCTGAACGTCACTGTGACGGTTGTACACCGACTCGTTCAACTGGCGGAGGAAGCCAACCGCTCCAAGGTTCTCGTTGCCGCCAAACTCGTTGGGTATCCACTCGCCATCGGCCCGGGAGTAGTCGCGGTAGAGCATGGACGCGACCGCATCAACGCGGATGCCGTCCAGGTGATACTCGTCCAACCAGAACATGGCGCTCGACATCAGGAAACTACGAACCTCCGGGCGGTCGTAGTTGAAGATGCAGCTCTTCCAATCCGGATGGAATCCCATCCGGGGATCCGCGTGGTCATAGAGATGAGTGCCGTCAAACTGCGCCAGGCCGTGGGGATCCTCAGGGAAGTGCGAGGGCACCCAATCGAGGAGCACACCAAACCCGCGACCGTGAAGGTGGTCAACGAGGTACTTGAAGTCGGCCGGAGAACCGAAGCGCGCCGTGGGAGCGAAGTAGCCCAGCGTCTGGTAGCCCCACGATGGATAGAACGGATGCTCGGCAACGGGGAGCAGTTCCACGTGGGTGAAGCCGGTTTCTTTGAGGTAGTCCGCCAGCTGGTGCGCAATGGCGCGGTAGCCGCCGGGTTCGTACCGCCACGAACCCAGATGCATCTCATAGATGGAGATGGGCGCATCGTGGGCGTTTGCTGCGGCCCGGTTGGCCATCCATGCCTGGTCAGTCCAGTCGTATCCAAGATCCGCCACGACCGATGCCGTGTTTGGAGCTTCTTCGGTCTGAAAGGCAACCGGGTCGGCCTTGTCGGCATCGAATCCGAGATCTTGATTGACTACGCGGAACTTGTACCGGGCTCCGACGCCAACCCCGGCAATCGTTCCATGCCAGATTCCACTGTCGTCCGGGTGCAGGGGATCAGCGTCGCGATTCCATCCGTTCCAATCGCCCACGACCGTGACCTTCGTTGCGTTCGGCGCCCACACCGCGAACCACACTGCAGCCTGGCCATCGCCTGAGGCCACCGGATGTGCGCCAAGCAGGTGTGAAAGGTCGACATGGCCGCCTTCAGCGAAGCGTGAACGGTCCTGCGGTGTGAGTTGCATCGGCTCGATCCTACTTGTGTCGGCGCAAACGGTTCTGGTTTGCCATGATGGTAAGCACCATCGGCAACGCAGGCCGGCCCTGAACGAGAAGAGGACAGTATGGAAGCCACCAATAGCCCTCGGACATTGAGCATTGTGTTGGCGGGAGGCGAAGGCAAGCGGTTGATGCCACTGAGCCGTGACCGAGCCAAGCCGGCAGTTCCCTTTGGCGGTCAATATCGGTTGATTGATTTCGCCCTGTCCAACCTGGCCAACGGCGGTTATCGCAAGATTGCGGTGCTGACGCAGTACAAGAGTCACAGCCTCGACGTTCATATCTCGATGACGTGGCGTCTGTCCACGTTGCTCGGCAGCTACGTGACCACTGTCCCAGCGCAAATGCGACGCGGGCGCGAGTGGTTTGCCGGATCAGCTGACGCGCTCTTCCAGAACATGAACCTGATCGAAGACGAGGATCCGGACTACATCTTCGTTTTCGGGGCCGACCACATCTACCGGATCGACCCTCGCCAGTTTCTGGATCAACACATCGCCAGTGGTGCGGGAATGAGTGTGGCTGGCATTCGGGTGCCCATTGGTGAAGCGAATCAGTTTGGCGTCATCGAGAAAGGCGAAGGAACGAAGATCGCTGCGTTCCTCGAAAAGCCTGAACACGTGGTGGGCCTTGAGGACGATCCCAGTCATGTGCTGGCGTCGATGGGTAACTACATTTTCAATCGGGATGTGCTGGCCGAGATCCTCAACGAGGATGCTGGTGACCCTGACTCAAAGCGTGACATCGGTGGGGACCTGATCCCGGCGCTCGTCTCAGCAGGCCAGGCGCACGCGTACGACTACACCACCAACATCGTGCCCGGAGAGTCCCCCACCAACCATTACTGGCGAGACGTCGGAACGATAGACAGCTACTACGACGCCCATATGGACCTGGTCGCCCCGGAGCCGCTGTTCAATCTCTACAACGACGATTGGCCCATCTTCACCCGCTCCCGGAATCTTCCGCCCGCAAAGTTCGTGCGCGATGGGGTACGGGGTTGTGAAGTCTCGAATGCCCTGATCAGCCGGGGCGTCATCGTGTCTGGAGGCACCGTGCTCGACTCGGTGATCTCGCCTGGTGTACGGATAGAGAGAAGCGCCGGGGTGCAGAACTCCATCATTCTTGACGACGTCACCGTTGGCGCTGGTGCCACCATCTGCAATGCGATCATCGACAAGAACGTGATCGTTCCACCCGGATGTGTCATAGGACAGGATCCGGCTGCGGACGCGGAGCGATTTGATGTCAGCCCGGGCGGGGTGGTCACGATTGGCAAGGACGACATCGTCACCTGAGCTCACATGATGTCGCGGTACACCTCAACGTAACGTTTGGCCGGTTCGGCCCAGCTCCAGTCGTGTCGCATGCCCCGGCTTTGGATTGCGCCTCGCCGAGTGGACCACGACCATGCACGGTCAGCGCGATACAGCGCATCGACGAGTCCGGCCGAATCCACGGCCCTGCTGACAATGCCATTGCCCGCTCCCGGGTTGAGGTCATCGTCGACAACGGTGTCGCTCAGTCCACCCACGTCGGTGACAACCGGGATGGTTCCATAGGCCATGGCCTGCATCTGGGCGAGACCGCATGGCTCAAAGCGACTCGGCATCAACATCAGATCAGCCCCGGCGAATACCTGATGTGACAGCGCAACGTCGTAGCCGTTGTGGAACGCCACCCGGTCGGGCATCGTCGCAGCCAACTCCTCGACCATCGCCGCCAGGTGCGCGTCGCCGGAGCCCAGCACCACAAGCTGAGCCGGGATGTTCTCCAAAAAGCGCGCCGCATCGACCAGCAGGTCAACGCCCTTTTGTTCCACCAGCCGGGTCACCACTCCAAAGAGCGGGGCCGCTCGGTTGTGGGGACTGAGACCAAATCTTGTGAGCAGGTGCGCCCGATTGGTCGCCTTGCGCTCAAGCGTGGACGGGCCAAACTGCTCGGCGATGTGGGGATCGGTTTCTGGATTCCATTCGCCAATGTCGATGCCGTTCACAATGCCGATGAGATCGTCCCCGCGAGCCGCCAGCTGTTCATGGACACCCATACCGTGATCAGGGGTCAGTATCTCGCTGGCATAGTTGGGGCTCACCGTGACGATGCGCTCGGCCAGGGCGATGCCTCCGACCAACGGGTTTGTCCCGCCGAACCACGAAAACGCAAACGGGTCCCGCACCAACTTCTCCAGCCACATCGAGTGGGTGATCCCCTGATAGCCAAGGGTGTGGATGGTCAGAACGGTGGGCGGAGCTGACTCCATCAGACCAACGGAGGCCGCGGTGTGCCAGTCATTGAGATGAAGGATGTCCGGTTGAGTCTGCTGCGCCAGCGCGGCAACCGCCGCGGAGAAACCAAAGAACCGGCGGTCGTTGTCCTCAAAGGCTCGACCATCAGCATCGTTGTACGGGTGCGGTTTGGCGATGCCGGGGACGTCAACCAGAGTGACCTCGCCCACGCCTTCAAGCTGGCCGGTTCGGGCGCGGGCGCCGCCCACCCAATCAGGTACATCGAGGGTGACTTCTGTCTGCTGCTGGAGTGACACGGCGCGGTAGTCCGGAACGACAACGTTGACCTTGTGGCCATACGCGCGAAGCTGCTTGATGAGCCCTGCGGAGGCTTCAGCCATTCCACCAGCGCTGGCAAGTGGTGCAAGTTCTGCCGTTGCAAAGAGGATCTTCATCGTTGACTTTCGGTGGTTGAGTGGGCGGGTGTCACGCTGGTTCTGGGAACTGCTGGAAGACCGCGGTACCCCAGCTCGGCACTGTCCAGTTGTCACCGGCGCCAACCAACAGTTCGTGGGTCTTCGGGTCTGACGAATCAATCTTCATCTGCCACATGGTGGTCCCAAATCCATCGGGAATGACGAAGCTGGCGTCGGTACCGTGGGCATTGAACAGGATCAAGAAGCTGTCATCGGTGATGGGTTCGCCTCGGCTGCTCTGGGCTTCAAGCGCCGCTCCGTTCAATGTCACCGCAAAGGACACGGCATCGGGTTGATGCCAATCGGTCGACATCATTTCGATTCCGGCTGCGCCAAACCATCGGACGTCAGGTCCGGCATCGTGATTGCTGGTCTGTCCGGTGAGCCAGTTGTGACGTCGAAAGACCGGGTGCTGGCGGCGAAGGGAAATGAGGTTGGTGACGAAGGACAGGAGTTCCTCATCAAGATCCGCCCAGTTCACCCAGGACACGTCGTTGTCCTGACAGTAGGCGTTGTTGTTTCCGCCCTGCGTGCGTCCAAACTCGTCGCCTGCAAGCAGCATGGGGACGCCTTGGCTGAGGAGCAGCGTGGTCAGCAGCGACCGGGCGCGGGTCGCCCGGGTTTTCTCGACGTCGGCGTCGGTTGTTGCGCCTTCAACTCCGGAGTTCCAGCTGCGGTTGTGGGAGTCCCCGTCGCGGTTGTGTTCGCCATTTGCTGCATTGTGCTTGTCGTTGTAGGAGACAAGGTCCATGAGCGTGAATCCGTCGTGCGCGGTGATGAAGTTGATGCTGGCCTGGGGTCGACGTCCCTGATGGCCAAAGACGTCTTCGCTGCCGGCAAAGCGGGCGGCGAACTCGGCTGCGGAACCGGGAGCGTTGCGCCAGAAGTCGCGCACGGTGTCGCGGTACTTGCCATTCCACTCTGACCACAGCGCAGGGAAGTTCCCCACCTGATATCCGCCGTCACCAATGTCCCAAGGTTCGGCGATGAGCTTGACACGGTTGATGACGGGGTCCTGGTGGATGAGGTCAAAGAACGCGGACAGCCGGTCAACGGCGTGTTCTTCCCGCGCCAGTGTGGCGGCCAGGTCAAATCGAAATCCGTCGACGTGCATCTCCTGCACCCAGTAGCGCAGGCTGTCCATGATCAGCTTCAGCACGTTGGGGTGCATCATGTTGAGCGTGTTGCCGGTGCCCGTGTAGTCGACATAGAGCCGTTTGTCGTCAGGGTTGAGGCGATAGTAGGCGGCGTTGTCGAGGCCTTTCATCGAAAGCATCGCGCCACGGTGGTTGCCCTCTGCACTGTGGTTGTACACCACGTCCAGAATGACCTCAAGGCCGGCTTCATGAAGCGAACGCACCATCGACTTGAACTCGAACACCTGCTGGCCGGACTGTCCGGACGAGGAGTACGCGTTGTGTGGCGCAAGGTACCCAATGGTGCTGTAACCCCAATAGTTGGTGAGGCCTTTGGATACCGCAAAGTGCTCCGGCACGAACTGATGGACGGGGAGGAGTTCGACCGCAGTCACGCCGAGCGAGAGCAGATGCTCAATGATCGCAGGGTGGGCGAGGCCCGCGTAGGTGCCCCGCAGCTCCGCAGGTACTGCCGGGTGGAGCTGGGTGAGGCCTTTGACGTGCGCTTCGTAGATGACACTGTCGGCGGCTGGAGTTCGCGGCGGCCGATCATTTCGCCAATCGAAGAACGGGTTGACCACGATCGATCGAGGCATGTGATCGGCACTGTCGCGACCATCAATTTTGTCCGGGTCGTACGCCATGTGGCCGTACACCTCACGCCCCCAGTCAACCTGGCCCTCAATGGCCTGGGCGTATGGATCGAGCAGGAGCTTGTGCGGATTGCAGCGCTGACCAGCTGGCGGATTCCACGGGCCGTGAACCCGAAAGCCATAGCGCTGTCCCGGAGCCACCCCACGGACATAGCCGTGATGGGCAAAAGCCGTGCGGCCCGGCAGGGTCAGGCGCCGTTCGGTGCCGGCATCGTCAAACAGGCACAGCTCAATCCGCTCTGCGACCTCGGAGAAGACGGAAAAGTTGGTTCCGGTCCCGTCGAAGCTGGCGCCCAGCGGTTCCGGTTCGCCGGGCCAGATCTCACTGCTCATAGGCGAGAGTCTACGCGTCGCGATGTGCGGCGAACCTTGATGCCGCCGGTGTATACACCTGGTCGCGGTAATCCGCCACCATCCGGGCCGCGGTGACCTGCGGGCCGAGCGTCCGCCAATTGACGCGGACCTTGTCCAGCCAGGCATCAGAGCCCGATGCGATCCCATCGGCGTAGAACAGCGGAATGATCTCACTGCGCAACAGCTTGCTGATGGCCATTCCTTCTTCGCTGTCTCGCACCTCGGCTTCGCTTGAATCAGACGTGGGGATGGCCCAGCCGTTCTCGCCGTCGTACATTTCGGCCCACCAGCCGTCAGCGATGGAACACTGCAGGCCGCCGTTGAGCGTGGCCTTCTCTCCGCTGGTTCCGGAGGCTTCGCGGGGGCGGATGGGGTTGTTGAGCCACACATCGCAACCGGCGTACATGGCCCGAGCCACCGCCATCTCGTAGTCCGGCACAAAGATGAAGCGGCCGTTCGCCTGCGGCGACGACGCGAAGTCGGCGATGATGCGAAGCAGCGCCTTTCCGGGGACGTCAGCCGGGTGAGCTTTGCCCGCAAAGACGAACTGGATGGGTCGGTCATCGTCGGCCAACATTGCGGTGAGGTGATCCACTTCGCGCAGGATCAGGTCCGCTCGCTTGTAGGTGGCAAAGCGCCGGGCAAACCCGACGGTGAGCGCGTCGGCTGAGAGGTTCGAGGTGTCCTGTCCGGCGCCCGAGATCATGTCGATCATCCGGGTCCGACCGGCGGTCTTGGTTGTCCGCATCTGGTGGTGGGTAATTGCATCGACGTTCGCCCATGCGTCGCTGTCTCCGCGGTCCCAGTTGCGGCCGAGGACGGCGTCGAAAGTTTCTGCAAGATCGGGAGCCACCCAAGTTCGAGCGTGCACGCCGTTGGTGATGGACCCGATCTCGGATCCGCCGGGCACATTCGCAAACAGGTCACGGCTGACCTCGCCGTGCAACTTGGAAACGCCATTGGCGGCACCGGTGTGCTTCAACGCAAGCGCGGCCATGTTGAAAGGCTTGGGGATGTCGTGATCGTCCGCGCTGGCACCCAACTCGAACAACGTCGTGAGTGGCAGCTTGTTTCGGGTGGCCCAGGAGCCGAGGTACTGCTCGATAAGGGAACGATCAAAGCGGTCGATGCCGGCCGGGACCGGCGTGTGGGTGGTGAAGACGGTGCGGGCTTTCACCGCGACGATCGCCTCGGCGAGCGTGGATCCGGCCCGCATTTCGTCTTCGAGGAGTTCCAAGAGGACGAAACCGGCGTGGCCTTCATTGAGGTGAACGACTTCGGGGTCCAGGTCCAGAGCCCGGAGAGCTCGAAGGCCACCAATGCCAAGGATGAGTTCCTGGCGGATGCGGTGCTCCCGGTCGCCGCTGTACAGGCGATCGGTGATGGCCCGCCCAGCGGCAGAATTCTCGGGGAGATTCGTGTCGAGCAGGAAGAGCGGGACGGTACCTACATCGAGTCGCCAGACGCGAGCGGTCACGTCTTCGCCACCGACGTTGACCTGGACCGTGACGCCAGTATCGACGTGGCCGGTTCCGGCCGCATCACACACGTCATACTTCTCGGTTTGATCCGGTCCGCTCATCTCCTGGCGGAAGAAGCCCTCCTGATAGAACAGGCCGACGCCGCAGAGCTCCAGGTTCAGGTCACTTGCGGCCTTGAGGTGGTCGCCGGCCAGAATGCCCAACCCGCCCGAGTACTGCGGGACCAGTTCGGAGATGCCGAACTCGGCCGAGATGTATGCAATGGTCGGACGGTCGGGGGCTTGAGCAATGAGCGATGCCAGCGCGGTGTACGCAGCAGCGATTTCAGCCGTGAATGTTTCATCGCTGGCAATGGCTTGCCAGTCACCTGTTGTCAGGGCTGCAACGGTGGCGGCCGGATGCTGCGCAGCTGTTGCGCCGGGAAGGCGATCGAGAAGTTCGTTGGTACTTGGCGACCAGGTCCAGAAGTGGTTCCGGGCCAGTACCTCGAGTTGCTTTTCGAGGGGGACCGAGCTCTGATTGGTCATCGACTTCTCCTGCTGGACAAGCCGCGTAGCTTATCGCCCCCAATCACGGGCGGCGAGGTTCCGTGCCCTTCAGCAGCTACTGGCGCAGACGGAGCCAGACCGCAGCGTCCTTCTCAAGCCGGGCGAGTGGGGTGCTTGTCGACTGGACAATCACGTCACCGGCGGGCAGCGCAATGGCGTCGGCGGACATGTTCACAACGATCAGGATGTCGCTGCGTTGATAGGCCAGCACATCTTCACCGAGATCAACCATCGCGAAGTGGTCGTCTTCGGCGAAGTGTTCTTTGCGGGCCGCGATCGTTGACCGATACAGCGACAGCGTCGAAGTTGGATCGCCATCTTGAACCTCCACCGCCAGTTCGCCAAACGCCGGCGGCTGCGGCAGCCACGCGGCCGCTCCAAATCCAAACGATGCCCCGTCGGCGGTCCACGGAAGTGGCACCCGGCACCCATCGCGACCTTTCTCCGTGTGCCCGCTTCGTTCCCACGTTGGATCGTCCAGCACCGAGGTGGGCAGGTCCCAGACCTCAGGCAGTCCCAGCTCTTCACCCTGGTAGATGTAGACCGAGCCGGGCAGCGACAAACTGATCAGCGCTGCCGCCCGCGCACGCCGGTTACCGGTTACCTGGTCCAGGAGGTCATGGGGCCCATCAAGCGGCCATCGCCGCCAGTTCACATCGTGGGGCAATGCGTAGCGCGTGGCGTGGCGCATGACATCGTGATTCGACAGGACCCAGGTCGTTGTTGCTCCGATCGCATTGGCTGCTGCCAGCGAGTCGGTGATGACAGAACCGAAGGCGCTCGCCAACCATGGCGTTTCGAGCAGGTCAAAGTTGAAGGCCTGGTGATATTCATCGGGCCGCAGGTACAGCGGCAGTCGCTTGGCGTGTACCCACGCCTCGGCGACCATCATGCGATCGTCGTACTCGTCCAGCACTCCTCGCCAGCGGCGGTTGATCTCGTGCACACCGTCGCGGTCCCAAAACGGGTGCGCCGTGGGTTCGTCCCCTTCGAGCAGGGAAAATGAACCGAGAACGTCGGGGTCCAGGTCAGGGAAATCGAGGTCCTTCACCATGCCGTGTGAAACGTCAATGCGCAGCCCATCGATCCCCCGATCAAGCCAGAATCGGATGATGTCGTCGAACTCATCTCGCACCTCGGGGTGTTCCCAGTTGAGGTCGGGTTGGCTGGTGTCGAAGATGTGCAGGTAGTAGTCGCCGTCGCCGACCGGCTCCCAGGTCGAACCGCCAAAGACCGACTGCCAGTTGCTCGGCGGCTCGCTGTTGTCGCCAACGCCGGGTCGGAAAATGTAACGATCGCGAGCCGGGTCACCCGGGGCAGCAGCGAGCGCTTCCTGGAACCACACATGATCACGAGATGTGTGGTTCGGAACCAGGTCAGCGATGACCCGAATACCGAGTTCATGGCACTCGTTGATGAGCGCTTCGGCGTCTTCGAGGGTTCCATAGCGAGGTTCGATCTGTCGGTAGTCCGCAACGTCGTATCCGCCGTCAGCGAGCGGCGACAGATACCAGGGGTTGAGCCAGATTGCGTCGACGCCCAGCGACGACAGGTGGCCGAGTCGAGACCGCAGGCCATTGATATCGCCCTGGCCGTCACCGTTTCCATCGGCAAAGGAACGAACGTAGACCTGGTAGACGACGCTGTCGCGCCACCACGTGGATACGGATGGGTTCATGGTTGGGACTCCGAATGTTGTGGGCAGCAGACGAGATCTGGAAAGACGCCTGTAAGTGCAAATCACCGAGCAGGAAGGTTGCCTCTTGGCCGCGTGACAGTATCCACTGCATGGAGTTGGGGATCTGTGTTGCGTCCACAATCGATGACATCGACGACGGCACCCCGCTGCTGGAAGCAGCAAAGGGTACGAGGTGAGCGAACCCGTTCCGCACACGGTCGTCGGCCTGTTGGCGTCATCAACGGCGCGAGTCATCGATTGTCACGGCACCGTCCGAACAGCAGCCGACATTCTCAAAAACGTGATCCAGCTTGCTGGTCGACTCACGGCATCGTGGAACGAGCCCTCGCCCATGGCCTGCGGTTGTCTGGAATCTACGGCATGAGTGAAGTTCAAGCGCTCTTTAGCTTCCGTCAACCGTCCGAGCCGGACTCCACCCGATGGCGGGCCGGCGGCACGCTGACCTCGCCGACCGCCGACTACCGGGTGGTCGACGGCGAACTCCAGCTCAAAGGTCCGAGTCTGTTTGAGGGGTATCTGCGTGACGGCGGTAGCGAGGCGGACGCGGCACTCACGGCCGCCAATCACGACGACGGTTGGTTCCGGACCGGCGATCTGGCCGAAGCGGAGGGTCCGCGGTCATTCCGATTCGTCACCCGGTTGGGCGACACGATGAGACTGGGAGGATTTCTGGTGGCTCCGGCCGAAATCGAAGCGGCGATTCTGGAGCTGGCCGAAATCGTGGCGGCGCAGGTGGTGGCGGTGGATCTGCCGGCCGGTTCGCGACCGGTAGCTTTCGTGCTCATGGCTGCAGGTGAGACACTGGACGAGCACCGGGTCAGTACCCACTGTCAAGCCACACTGGCGAAGTTCACGTCACCGGTTCGAGTTGTTGCGCTGGAAGCCTTTCCCGTGACCGACGGCCCCAACGGTGTCAAGATTCAACGGGCTCAGCTTCGATCACAGGCCAAAGACCTCCTTGGAGAACAGACATGAGCACATCACATCCCAAATCGCTGTGGCAGCCCGCCGCCGACGCCTGGGACCGTTCGAATCTGGGTGCGTTCGCGCAGCGCTTCTGTCCGGAGGCCGTTGGCAACTACGAGGCGTTGTGGTCGTGGTCGGTCACCGAGCCGGAAGCGTTCTGGCAGGCGGTGTGGGACTACTTGGACGTGATATCACCCACTCCCCACCAGCAGGTCATGACGTCCAAAGCGATGCCGGGTTGTCGGTGGTTCGAAGGCGCGCAGATCAACTATGCCCAACACATGTTGCGCGGCAATGGTTTGACCGACGATGACGTCGCGATCCTGGCCGAGTCACAGAGCCGCGACCCCATCACCGTGACCATGGGGGAGTTGCGCAATCAGGTTCGTGACACGGCCGCCGGGTTGCGGCGTCTGGGTGTGGGCCGGGGTGATCGAGTGGCCGGCTATCTGCCCAACGTCCCGGAGACGCTGGTGGTGTTTTTGGCGGCCGCATCGCTTGGCGCCATCTGGTCCTCATGCGCTCCGGAGTTTGGCACCCGAGCGGTGCTCGATCGCTGGTCGCAGATCGAACCGTCGGTGCTGCTGGTAGCCAACGGTTACCGGTATGGGGCCAAAGACGTTTCCTGTTTGGAAGCGATAGCAGAGATTCGTGCGGGCCTTCCGTCGCTGCAACACACCGTCCAGCTCAACTATCTGGCCGGTGGTGGCGTCGTGCCTGATGCCATGCAGTGGGACGAGTTGTGCGCGCCGACTGCCGATGAGTTGACCTTTGAACCGGTGCCGTTCGATCACCCGCTCTATGTCCTCTACTCGTCCGGAACGACCGGGTTGCCAAAGGCCATTGTTCACGGCCACGGCGGGGTGCTGCTCGAGCACGGCAAAGAACTGTCGCTTCACTTTGACCTGGGCCCCGGCGACCGGCTCTTCTGGTTCTCGACCACTGGCTGGATGATGTGGAACTACGTCATTTCGGGACTGCTGGTGGGCTCCTCCATTGTCCTGTTCGACGGGAACCCCAGTCATCCGGATCTCCGGACGCTGTGGTCACTGATTTCTCGAACCGAATCGACCTTCGCCGGGGTTTCGGCGCCGTTCATCGTGGCCTGTGATGCTGCCAACCTTGATCCGGCCGATGAGTTCGACTTTTCAAGTTTGCGGACTGTGGGCTCCACCGGTGCGCCGTTGCCCGCATCCGGATTTCACTGGGTCACCAACCGGGTTGGCCACCTTCCGATCGCCAGTATCTCCGGCGGTACCGACGTGTGTTCAGCCTTCCTTGGTTCCTCGCCGGTTCATCCAACCCGGGCCGGAGTGATTGCCTGTCGTCAGTTGGGCTGGGACGTGAACGCCGTTGACGCAAACGGAGGGCCGGTGTCTGGCATTGAAGGCGAACTGGTGATCACGTCACCTGCGCCGTCAATGCCGGTGGGGTTCTGGGGTGACGTCGACGGTTCCCGGTATCACAGCGCGTACTTCTCCACGTTTCCGGGCATGTGGCGCCATGGCGATTGGATCAGCATCGCGGAAGATGGATCCTCGGTCGTCAGCGGGCGGTCCGACGCCACGCTCAACCGCGGGGGCGTTCGGCTGGGAACCGCCGACTTCTACGAGTTTGTGGAGGGCCTTCCCGCAGTGTCGGACTCGCTGGTTGTACATCTGGAGGACGCGGACGGGGGATTGGGCGAGCTGGTCCTCTTCGTGGTCCTCGCCGATGGCTACCAACTCGACGACGCGCTCGAAAGCGACGTCAAAGCCGGACTTCGCAAACAGCTTTCACCGCGCCACGCGCCGGATGTAATCGTGGCCATGCCGGAGGTGCCGCGCACGATGTCTGGCAAGAAGCTGGAGGTTCCGGTCAAGCGCATCATTCTGGGTGCCGACCCGGAAAAGGCGGCGTCAACCGGCTCGTTGGCCAACGCTGATTCACTCGGTCCCTTCGTTGCCTGGGCGCACGATCGAAGCACCGGCTGAACCATCTCTGGAGCGTCACCACCGTGGGGTCTCCGCGGGCACCGGGCACACTCGGGTCACCCCTATGTATTGGACTGATACGACCGCCCCTTCAGAGGAGGCGACAACCGCCGGCACATCACTCCGCGCGGACGGACGCAACACGCGACATCGCCGAACCGGTGAACCGGTGCCCCGGCTTTTCACCGGGGGTGTGATCAGAACCATGGAGTCCGATGGTCTGGCCGAAGCGGTGCTGACCGTGGGGGATCGCATTGTGGCGGTCGGTTCGGCATCGGACTGCTTGGCCGCATCCGGCGCGTCGCCAGTAGTCACCGAACTGAATGGCGCCACGATGTTGCCCGGATTCGTCGACGCCCACACGCACCCGCTGATGCTTGGCCAGTGCGCCTCCTGGGCGGACCTGACTGGTGCGTCCAGCGTGGATGAGGTGGTGAAGATTCTCCGTGAGCACACCAATGATCTGCCCGCCGATGGTCCGATCCGCGGCTTTGGCTACGACCATCATCTGCTGGACGCCAGCGACGGCCATCCGACCCGGCGTGACCTTGACCGCGTGTCCGATGAGCGTCCGGTTGAGATCATGCATGCCAGCGGTCACGGCTATGTGGTCAATTCGCCCGCCCTGGCGGCGGCCGGTATCGACGCCAATACGACAACACCGTCCGGCGGGCGAATCGATCGGTTCGAAGACGGCACACCCAACGGGCTGGTGTTTGACGCCGCATGCGATCTCCTCACCGGACCTGACGGCGTCAAGATCACCAACCACGGACCCAACCTGCACCTCCCCGAGCAGCCCGACGTTCTGGATTCGATGTTGGATCTGGGCCAGCGCATGCTCACCCGCGCAGGCGTCACGTCGGTGGGGGACTGCCAAGTCACCGAACGGGAAATGACCAACTGGTTACGGGCCCGTGATGCCGGTCGCCTTACCTTGCGAGTCGGGATGATGGTGTTGTCGAGTCACCTGCATCTGCTCGAAGGGCTCGGTCTGGCGTCGACCATTGGCGATGACGATCTGATGATCACGGGAATGAAGGCCTATACCGACGGGGCGCTGACCGCAGGCATGGCCGATGTGCCGTGCGGATGTGCGACGCCGCACCGGTCGAGCGTGGTTTACCACGACGCTGACGAGTACGCCGATCTGATTCTTCGAGCGCACGTTCTGGGCCTGCAGACCGGCACCCATGCCCAGGGACCGGGCCCCATTGGAATGGTCATCGATGCGGTGACCGACGCCAGTCGCCGTTTTCCGCGCACCGACGTTCGGCACCGGGTGGAGCACTGCGGATTCCCCTCCGATGAGCAGATCGAGCAGATGGCGGCGCTGGGGATGGTGCCGGTACCGCAGCCCACCCACGTTCACCAGTACGGCGAGGGGGCTTACCGGGACTACGGCGACGTGGCCCAACGCATGTATCCGAGCGGCTTGTTTCAGCGCGCCGGACTGCCGGTGGTGCTGTCTTCGGATGTTCCGGTCTCGATGCCCAACGTGTTTCTGTCCATTTGGGCGGCCGTTACCCGCCAAACCGCCAGTGGGCGGGTGCTGGGGCCGGAGTGCCGGATCGACCGCGAAACGGCCGTGCGTGGTTGGACCATCGAGGGCGCACGGGCGCTGCATCGGGAACACGCCGTTGGTTCCATCGCTCCGGGGAAACTCGCTGACTTTGCCGTCGTCTCTGCGGACCCGTTGACCTGCGACCTCGACGTTCTGCCCGACACCACGGTCCTTCAGACATGGCGCGGTGGCGTACGGATTGTCTAGCCGGCGACTGCCGGTTGCTGGACCCATTGGATCAATGGCCATCATCGGCTTCGTCGGCCAGAGCCGTTGACTCACGTTTGACGGGATTGAGCGTTCTCCGCTTTGTGTGCCATGAGGTGCGGCCGACGGTATTGGTTTTGGCCTGATTGTCGGGGGCGCATTGGTTCTGGCCGTTACTGAGGCGGGTTTGGCCGCCTCGACTCCACGGGTGAGTGTGGTCGGCTTGGATCCACCGATGGGGGGCGTCGCAGCCGCTGGTCTCGCAGGCGCCGCGGGCTTGGATGTGTAGTGCGTTTCGCATCCAGTTGGGGAACGATCGCGCGTTCACGGCCACATCGATCAGGCGACTGTTGGCATCCATGATGTGGCGTCGAAAGGTTGCGACGCCGAAGAGCTTCAATGCGTGGTTTGGGTGGATGGGGGTGCCGTCGATGAGTTCACACCGGCCATCAATGTCATTCCACCGGACCGGCATCCGCTCCGGCGCAGGTTCACCAGCCATGACTTCAAGTAGGTGTTCCGCGACGGGTTGGGACATGACGATGTTGATCAGCGGCTTGGGATGGGTCCCGTCGGTGCGGGCCGCACTGCGGGAGACGAGCGTTGCGAGGGCTTCGGCCCGACGGGCCGCTTCTGAGCGCACCACCCCGGCCTCTTCATCCGATGATCGCAACTGCTGGGCAACACTATCTATGGCGGTGCGAAGAGCTTGGCCGGTGATGGCATCGAACTCGCCGCGCAAATGCAAGCGACCTCCCTGGCCGACGCGCAACGACACCCCAGAACGTTGCTGTTGGTCCCGGGGTTCGTCGCCGTCGGGATCCGCCGCGATCAACCAATAGTCAGCAACCTTCTTGAAGTCAGCGAACGAACAATCTCGGGCAGCGTCAACCAGGATCTGCTGGTCTTTCTGCAGCAACACATGGGTACGCGGGCCATCCAATCGGCGGCGGATCAGGTCCATGTGCGACGAACTCATCTCGCCCAACGCTGCCGCGTCTTCGAACAACGGGAACTCCCGCAGCCATTGGCCTCGCAAGCGGGATGGTCGATAGCAGCGGGGATCGGCGGGAGTTTCGGCTCCGAGGACCTGCTCCATGGTCCGCAACCCCATGGACGCGGGCACACCGCACCGCCCCGCCTGAGATACATAAGCGGTAATGAGGTGATCGAACCGGTTCTTCACGGCGACGACGTCGTTCATCACCGAACCCAGCTCTCCTGCGTCCACCGCGAAATCCAGCAGCGACACCAACCCATCAACCGCCAGAGTTACGGCATCCACCGCAGACGCGAGCCGCCCAGCGCCAAAGGACATGGCGTCGGAGCCGGAGGTACGAGAAGAGCGTTTCATTGCTCTTTGCGAGTTCAGAGGGTGACGGCTGCACTTTTGGGTGAGGTTCCACCGGTCGGAGCGTGATGGCAGGCAATGATGCCTGCTGTCGACACACAGTCCCCGACCAGTGGAGCTTTAAGAATGCCATCGAATGCGCTGTCATTGCGCGAACGAGAGGAGATCC